>ENA-UOOK01000898-UOOK01000898.1-fermentation-metagenome-genome-assembly--contig:-NODE-898-length-39877-cov-33.027824_pt1 | contig 39877 bp, 36 predicted proteins | sample MGYA00245777_ERZ724023 | MGnify/ENA primary metagenome ERZ724023 (study PRJEB28704, sample SAMN03018312) | fermentation metagenome | biome: anthropogenic terrestrial biome; feature: soil; material...
CATTACCAACACCCAATCCAGCACCGATTCCTGCAGTCAGACCAGCGCCACCGGAAGGATTCTGGGCAGCATCACGCATGGCATCAGCAGCCTGAAGCTGCGTGTAAGTCTGCATGTCGAGCATACCCATATCGCGTAATTCCTTAGCAGATTTATCTGATGGTTTGAGGTTGCCAATATAGAACGATTTCAGAATCAAGCCGATTGCCAGGAAGTCATCTTGGGCTTTGGCACGTACAGCAGCACTCAATTCATCGGTCAGACCGATCAGGTCAAGAACGTTATTTTCGGAAGTTGTCTCGCCTAGCACATCCTGCAGACGGGAAAGCAACATGGTGCGCAGTCGGTTTTCAATATCTGCGGTTCTGAAACCACCCAATTGACCGACAATTTGGGTGACAAATTGCTGCGGGTCATTGACCTGGAAGCTGTAGGTACCAAAACCCTGCAACAAGGCGATCCCCAAGCCTACACCCTTGTTTCGAACGATGATTGGTTGGGGGGTTCCCCATTTGCGATCTGAGAATTCACGCATAGAGACATAATAGATCTCTGCGGTGAACGGTGTACGATCGCCAAAGAGTTTGCCAAGCAAGTTGGTCAATAAGGGAACGTTGGCAGTTGTGATCGTGTGGCGTCCTGGACCTAAAACATCCAGAGCACGACCATCACGAAAGAATACTGCAGCTTGCGACTCACGGACGATCACTTGTGAGCCGAGACGAAGGTCAGCTACGCCGGTTTCTGGAAAACGATGGACGATCTCATCGACCATCTCACTTGGGTATTCAACGACATCAAAAATTCTAGCCATCTTGATCCTCCTTTAAGATCAATAATTAGAGCGCGATACCCTTGAGAGCATCAGAGCGTTTATTGAAAGCATCAACAGCTTCCTGCGATACGGTCATCAGATTGCGAATCGAAGCGGGCAGACCATCTGTACCTATTGAAGCCGCCACATTGTCAATCGCACCGCTGATCACATCAGCATGCTGGAGCAGCGTAAGATCATATTGATAAATATTTGCCAGTTCTTCTTCACGGATCTTGATTGCGTCGAATATACCTGCGTAACCATAAGATGCCGTTTTTACACGGTCAATAAATTGACGGACCTTGATGGCAGCATTTTCGAGATCATCGATATATGCCAGACCACCGTTGGAAATAAGATCGCGCTGCAAGGATGAGATCCTCTGATATTGAGCCTCGTACTCCTTGGCAACTGTCTCGCGCAAAATTTTGTCAGACATACGGCGGTCGCCGCGTTCGACATAGCCTTTGAAACCCGGAATCTTCGCGAGCAATTTCTTGAATGGGTCCTGGTCTTCACTTACGATATTATAAATATCAGACATAATTCTCCTTTACGAATCAGTTTTCTAGGTTATCCTATCATCTCGAGGAAGGACTTACCGTAGAAAATATAAGGTTTTCCAACTTCCGAGTCTTAATTATAATAGATATACTACTATTCATTGAAGGAGTATGCATGAGAGACGGTCCGTTTAAACACCTGGGACCATTTGAATATTTCTTGATCATCGTCTTGATTTTGATGATTCTGTTTACCGTATTCACGGTATTTTGGCCTGCCATACAACTTTTCTACGAAACCACTGTCAAATAACATGCCATCACGGCCTATTCTTCGGAGTGTACAAACAATCGCACGAACGACGCTGGACTGGCTGTTTCCACCAACCTGCCTGGGTTGTGGAGAAGAGGGTGTTTTTATTTGCCCTGAATGCTTTAGCAGGATAAAACTGATTCCCAGGGATGTTTGTAATTTTTGTGGTTCATACACCAGCAAGCAAGGCAAATGTGTAAATTGCGATAACAAAGTACTCCCATATGCAGGTTTCAGAGCCTTTGCGTACTACGATGGGGTCGTCCGAAAAGCGGTTCATCACTTGAAATACCAGAACGATCTGACCATTGGTCATTATTTAGCAGGGTGGCTGCATCTGGTTTACGAACGAACAGACTGGGATGTGGACCTGATCGTGCCAATTCCAATTGGGGAACAAAAAAGGGCCCAACGTGGATATAACCAGGCTGAAAGACTCGCAAAACCTCTTGCCGAAATGCTTGATATGCCCTTCTCTAACGAATCATTGATCCGAATAAACGAATTATCTTCCCAGGTTGGGCTTAACCATGAAGAACGCCGCGAGAACGTGCGTCAAGCCTTTGTCGCCAACGCTCACATGGTGAAAGGAAAGACGATTTTGCTTGTGGATGATGTCTTTACCAGCGGAGCCACAATGGAAGCGGCTGCAACTGAGTTGGTTGGTTCAGATGCACAGAAGGTTTATTGCCTGACAGTGGCAAAGGTTAACCATTTGCTAGACTTAGATTGATTTTTTTCTATTGGATAATGTATAATTTGTAAAAATCCCAGGAGGTTAATTATGGCATTAGAAATTGGCATTTATACTAAAGACCTGGAACTCACAGATCGAATCCAAGATTACGTACAGAAAAAAGTAGGTAAGCTTGAACGATTCCTGAACGATATTGGAGAATGCCGTGTGGACCTGAGCTATATTAAAACAGCCCGGAACGCTTCCGATCGCTATATTGCCCAGATCACAATCCGAGGTAAGGGTTTTATTCTTCGTTCTGAGGAGCGATCAGACAACATGTTTGCTGCAATTGATGCGACTGTAGATAAAATGACCCGCCAGATAGATCGATTTAAGGGCAAGCATTGGCGCAAACGTGTTGGCGAGATTGAACCAGAGACTACGCCAGCGGTGGAAGAGGAAGTGGAAGAAGAAGTAGTGCCAGCGATCGTACGACGCAAGACATTCAATCTCGAGCCTATGCACGAAGAAGAAGCACTTGAACAACTTATTCTCCTTGGGCATGATGCTTTCTTTGTCTTTTACAATGTCGATAACGAACGTGTAAATGTGCTCTATCGTCGCCGGGATGGTACCTACGGTTTGATTGACCCGATCATTAAGTAAATTTAAGTAACTTTGTGAAAGCAGTCCACTCAATTGGACTGCTTTTTGTTTTACAATAAGGTTGAAGAAAGGTCATACTATGAGCGCGCCTGAAGATAACCCATTAACTGAATACAAACCTATCAATAAGCGAAAAATCGTGGATGCAGTAACAGAGATATTGACTGCTGTTGGTGAAGATCCTCAAAGAGAAGGGCTTTTGCGTACACCGCACCGCGTCGCCAACGCTTACGGGGAGATACTTGAGGGTTATACGATTGACCCGGAAAAGTTGATCAACGGGGCTCTCTTTACAGTAGACTATGACGAAATGGTTGTCGTAAAGGATATCGAGTTTTTTAGTCTTTGCGAACATCACATGTTACCGTTTTTTGGGCGTGCCCATGTGGCTTATATTCCGCGGGGTAAAGTCATTGGTTTATCAAAGATACCCAGAATTGTGGATATGTTTGCGCATAGATTACAGGTCCAGGAGCGTCTGACTCAACAAATTGCACAGTTCATTCAGGAAACCATTAACCCCTGGGGGGTGGGGATTGTTATGGAAGGTCAGCATCTCTGCATGATGATGCGCGGAGTTAAGAAAGAGCAAGCATCCATGACCACATCAGCTATGCTGGGTGGTTTCAGAACTCGTCTTGAAACCCGTATGGAATTTCTGAATATGATTCAGAGATAAAGACAAACAACGAAGAAAGACATCGCATCCCCAAAAAGAGATGTTGAAACAGTAGAAAATAATTCCAGGTGTGTGTCTCTAAGATTTATATGCTTCTTTGCCGATGAACCTGTATGCCGACCCTGGAGGTTTTGCTGACGAAGTTTGCTTTTTCAATCTTTATCTTCACGGCATCAGCAGGGGTCGCTTCGAAAATTTCACTGACAAGGTGTTCTGCCAGAGCTTCCAGGGTGTAAAAACTGCTTTCCTGTACTTCTTTTCGAACAAGTTTTGCAACATACGAGTAACTGATCGTATCTTCAATCGAATCGCTCTTCCCAGCTTTATCCAGGGGATAATCCAGCTCAATATCAACGAGTAACTCCTGTGGGAAATCCCGCTCAGGTTCTTTCAAGCCAACAGTACCAATTGCGACAAGTCCGCTGATCAATATCTTATCCATATTTCCTACTTTCAAACAATATGCTCGCCGCCATCGACTCGGATGATCGTGCCAGTCATGAAATCCTGGTGGAGAATGTGAAGCACATTTTCGGCGATAATCTCCGGTGACCCGATTCGATTGAGGGGTATCTTCCTTGCCGCCAGTTGTTCCATATCTGCGTTTTCATAACCTGCCAGAGGCAGCATGACACCTGGTGCCACGGCATTTACCGTGATATTTGGCGCCAATTCAAGTGCGAACATGCGGGTCAGTTCGCCTAATCCTTTTTTGGTGAGCCGGTAGGCAAAATGATCGGTTGCGGTACGGAATATACCGGCGTCACAGATATTAACAATTTTTCCATCCTTGCCTTCAGGAAGTTGCCTTACGAAAGCTTTGATCAACCACCAGGGCGTGAATAGATTCACATTGAAAGAGACCTGAAGCGTTTCAAGATCGGTTTTCAAACCACTACCTCGCTGGTAATTACCAGCATTATTGACCAGGATATCAACGTTCCCCATATGCTGATTAATTTCAGTCATTAGCTTGTCAACGTTGGAAAAGTCAGACAGATCGAATTGAAAAACCTCAGCTTTGACTCCCATTTCAATAGCTAAAAGTTTGACTTCAACTGCTTCTTCGCGCGAGCTGTTGTAATGGATCGCGACGTTGCACCCTTCCTGTGCCAGCGCAAGCGCGATTGCCCTGCCAAGCCGGATTCCGGCGCCTGTAACTAATGCTGTTTTTCCTCTCAAGTTCATAAACAATCCTTTTCGTCGGTAGAGCCCACTGGAATCATCTTAGTTGATGGTAAAATTTTATCATCGTCAGTCGATGTAGTTTCACCCTGCAAAGGGTAAATCAGGTGGTAAATACATAAAAAATCTTCAAGAAAGTTGATGTGTTATGAATAATTCAAAGTCAGTCAAAGAACTTGGACAATCTATTTGGTACGATAACATTGAGAGGGACATGCTGCAGGATGGCAGGTTGAAAGAGATGATTGAAGACGGGCAGATTTTTGGGGTCACCTCCAACCCAAGCATTTTTGAAATGACCTTGAAACACAGCACTGCTTATGATGACGTGCTCCAATCAATGGCCTGGTCCGGTTTGAACAGCGATGAAATCTATACTGAACTGGTCAAGGAGGATATTCGCCGAGCTGCTGATCTTTTCTTGCCAGTATATGAAGCCAATGATGGTCAGGATGGTTTGGTCAGCGTTGAGATCAATCCTTTTTATGCTTACGATGCAAAAAAATCCATCGAGGACGGGCATGCCCTTTGGAAACAGATCGATCGCAGGAACATCATGATCAAAGTTCCAGCCACAATTGAAGGGCTGGATGTTATCACAGAATTGATCGCCGATGGAATTAATGTTAATGCTACTCTGATTTTTTCTAATGAGCGTTATAAGCAGGTGATCGAAGCCTATATGAAGGGGCTGGAAAAACGCTTGGCTAAGGGCGAACGGATCGACAAAATCGCCAGTGTGGCATCCTTTTTTGTTTCGCGAATCGATACGGCGGTAGACCAGCTGCTGGATGCCGTGATTTCTTCACCAAGTAATCTGGCGCAGGAAGCCGCTGGTGCCAAAGGCAAGGTGGCTATTGCCAATGCAAAACTTGCCTATCGGGTATATCTCGAACAATTTTCCTCTGAGCGTTTTCGCATCTTAGTGAAGCAAGGCGCAAAGTCCCAAAAGCCCCTGTGGGCGTCCACGGGAACCAAAAATCCGGATTATTCTGACACGCTTTATGTGGATAATCTGATTGCCCAAAACAGCGTGAATACCATCCCCCCAAAGACATTGGCCGCTTTTCTCGAGCATGGAAAAACAAATTATTCCATTGGTAAAAACCTCGATGAAGCCCTTGAGGTCATGCAGCTTTTGGAAAAGGCTGAAATCGACCTTAACCTGGTAACGCAGCAATTGGAAGCTGAAGGCGTCGAAAAGTTCAAACAGGCGCATATGTCTTTGCTTGGAATCATTGAGAAAAAACGGACGGATTATATTCAGGGATTGAATGGGCTGGCTGTACCATTGCAAGCCTCTCTCAAGCAGGCAGTTACTGAGACAAGTGTGAGCCGGATGTACGCTCATGACCCGACCTTCTGGACTGATGACGAGAGCGGCTTTGAAGAAATTCGCAATCGACTGGGCTGGCTGGGGTTGCCATCACAGCAGATAAGTTTGATCCCAGAATTAGAAGCGTTCCGAAATGAGTTACTGGCAGAAGGTTTTACCGATGCATTTGTGCTGGGCATGGGAGGCTCCTCACTCGCCCCCGAGGTGATCAGCCAGGCAATTGCCTCCACATTGGAACCCGGCATAGGCTTGCGCTTACAGATCATCGATACCACTAACCCCGAGGAGATCGCTTTCCGTTGTGAAGGTATCGATTTGACCAAAACTCTTTTCATTGTCTCAAGCAAGAGCGGTGGAACAAGCGAAACACTTTCTGCTATGAAGTATTTTTGGTCCGAACTTGAAAAACTGGGGCTTGGGATGCCTGGCAGGAATTTTGTTGCTGTGACTGACCCCAGTACATCCCTCCAGGCTCTTGCGGAATCAAAGCAATTTCGAAAAGTTTTCAATGCCCGACCTGACGTTGGCGGTCGTTATTCAGTTTTCACCCATTTTGGATTGGTCCCGGCAGCAGTAATGGGAATCGATCTGCAGCAATTCCTGGCGAATGCGTCTGAGGGTGAGAATCAGGGGCTTGAAAGTGTACCGTATGCAGCTAATCCAAACCTGCTTTTGGGTTTGCTGGTTGGAGTTAGTGCTCAAGCCGGCAAAAACAAACTGACTTTTATTGCCGAGAATTACACTTCCCATCTGGTACCCTGGCTGGAGCAGTTGATTGCCGAGAGTAGCGGCAAGGAAGGCAAAGGCATCCTGCCGGTTGAGGATGAACCAGAGTTGGAATCACTCGATTATCCTGATGACAGGTTTTTTGTCTACTTTTCTGTCGATTCTTCAAAACGTAACCTTGCCGAAACCCTGATCGAAAAGGGCTATCCGGTCATTGAGATCAAAATAAAGGATCCCTACGAGCTTGCAAAAGAATTCTATCGATGGGAGTATGCTACGGCGATTGCCTGCTCTGTCTTGAGAGTGAACGCCTTCGACCAACCCAATGTGCAACTCAGCAAAACCATCACCAAGGCAGTGATCAAAGACTACCAGGAAAAAGGGCAGCTTGATGAAGGGCAGCCGATCTGGGAGAATGAAGAGATCAATGTTTATGGAGAAGCAGTTCCAGGATTGGATTCAGCAAGAAATTTGGAAGAGGTTTTGACCGTATATGGCCAAACTGTTCCGGAAGGCGGCTATATTGCACTTAACGCTTTTGTTGCCCGGCTTGAAGAAAATCAAGACTTTATGCAGGGTTTGCGTTATGACTTGCTCCATCATTTCAACAAAGCCACCACACTTGGGTTTGGTCCGCGCTTTTTACATTCCACCGGTCAGTTGCACAAAGGCGGGCTGCCAGGTGGTATGTTCATTACATTTACTAAAGACAGTCCGGTTGATTTTGAAATCCCAGGTGAAGGGATGACCTTTGCTACGCTACAGCGCGCCCAGGCGCTGGGAGATATTGAAGCCTTGCGGCAAAAAGAGAAGAAGGTGGTCCGCATCCATTTGAAGTGATGTGGAGAACAGATGAAATATTTGGGAATTGACCATGGGAACGCCAGGATCGGGATCGCTGTCAGCGACCCGACCGGTACTTTAGCGCGCCCATTTCAAATTCTGAAGCATACTTCCCGCGCAGCCGATGCCCTGTTTGTTGCCAAATTAGCAGCTTTGGAAGGTTGCGAGACAGTTATTGTTGGCTTGCCGTTGGATTCCGATGGGAGTCTCGGTCCCCGGGCTCGCTCCGTGAATCGTTTTATCGATGAACTTCGCATACAAACAGAATTGCCAGTAATCGCCTGGGATGAATCTCATTCCACCAAGGAAGCGGTTCAGGCTTCCATCTTGAGAGGCGAAGGGAAAAAGAAACGCCAAAACGCCATCGACGACCAGGCTGCCGCGATCATTCTTCAGGATTATCTGGATAATCATCCTTCGATGAATTGTGATGGGGTGAACTCTTGAACCAAAAACGCAGGCGATCCACGGTACTCTTGTTCATCCTTTTTCTGCTGGCGATTGGCCTGGTCATGTTCATGATCTATGCTGTTTACAGTAATGGTAAGGTCCTGGGAGCACCAGGTGAGGATGTGAACCTGCTGAATAATCTACGCTATTCGATCCGTTTGTTTAGAAACCAGGATTTGCTGCAACAGCCTAATCAATTCTCTGAGGAACGCAAATTTTCTATTTCCAATGATGACCACACAATGGATGTTTGTCACAAACTGGAAGCCGAAAGTTTTGTTTTTTCTGGAACTGCAACTTGTGACTATCTTGCATACAAAGGGAAGGATAGAACACTCAGTCCAGGAACCTATACTCTGCCAGGTGGCATGAATGCGATCCAGGTCGCCAATTTCATTGCTGAAAGGGTAAATCAGGATCTCCAGTTCACCATTTTTGCCGGCTGGCGATTGGAAGAAATCGCAGAAGTTATCGGGCAATTGGGTTTGTCGTTTGGCAAGGATGATTTCCTTTCTTTCGTATCTGCACCGCCAGCCCAAATTACACAGCTTATCGATTTGCCTGCTAATAGAACGCTTGAAGGCTATATGCTTCCGGGTTTCTATAGTCTGAAACCAACAATAACACTCGAAGAATTCATCTTGCAGTCTGTCAGCCGCACTCAGGCAGTGCTTCAGGAAGCCTCCCAGAATCTGAATGATCAAAGTTCGACTCTGACAACCGATGAATTGATCATCCTGGCATCAATTATTCAACGAGAAACCCTGGAACCTGCTGAAATGTCAACCATTGCTTCAGTTTTTTTCAACCGCCTGGCAATTGGTATGCGGCTGGAGACAGACCCTACTGTGCAATATGCGATTGGTTACGATTTGGCTCAAGGTACCTGGTGGAAATCTCCGCTCACTTTTTCCGATCTTGCGGTGGTATCAGACTATAATACTTACCTGGTGCAGGGTTTACCACCAGGAGCGATAAGCAACCCAAGTCGGGATACGATTTTGGCTGCGTATTCACCCGAAAAAACTGGTTATTATTTCTTCCGAGCTAAATGCGACGGGAGTTTGACACATAATTTTGCTGTGACTTATGAAGAACACCTGGCAAACGGGTGTGAGTAGAGGAGGAATTATGATTGTTTTAGGAATTGATATTGGCGGTTCTGCGACAAAAGGTGCCTTGGTTGACACCGAGACAGGGCAATTGGTTTCTGAACGTATTCGCCACAAGGCTGATAAATCCAAGAAGCCCAAAGAGATCGTGCAACATATCCGCAATATTGCCAGAGAATTAAATTACACAGGAATAATTGGGGCTGGCTTCCCTGGCATTGTCAAAAATGGCGTAATCGGAACTTCCGTTAATTTGCATAAGGATTGGGTCGGAGCCAACCTGGCAAAAATGATCCAGGATGAAACTGGCAGCCGGGCATACATTCTTAATGATGCAGATGCGGCTGGCACTGGTGAGTTTCGTTTCGGCACCGAAGAAGCCCAAAAGGCACATGCGATTATGTTCATTACTCTGGGAACAGGGATCGGAACAGCAATTTTCGTTGAAGGCAAGCTTCTGCAAAATACTGAATTGGGGCATATGTCGCTTGGCAAGTACACGGTCGAAGAGCACGCTTCAGCTGCAATAAAAACCCGCGAAAAACTGACCTGGAAACAATGGGCGCTGCGCTTTGACGAGGGATTGAGAGCTTATGAATTCTTACTGAGCCCTGATCTCTTCATTCTTGGAGGTGGCATCAGCAGCCGCTTTGAAAAGTATGCACAGTATTTCACCATCAAGACAAAGGTCATCCCCGCCAAACTGGAAAACCTGGCTGGAATTATCGGTGCAGCAGTTGCAGCCCAGGAAAAATTAGGCTGATCTTTACTCCATCTATTCAAAAGCAGGCGTACACGAAATGCCTGCTTTTTTACTATAAAACGGTTGGCAATGACGGATAATAAAAACAAATCCCCCTATCTCCTTCTAATACTTGGGATATTTGCTGTTTCTACTGCAGCGATCCTGATCAAGATGGCGCTGCCTTATGCCAGCCCAATTGCAATAGCGTTTCACCGCTTATTTTTTTCAGCCATCATAGCCATTTTGATTTTCGTTTTCACAAAAAAATCAGAATGGGTCAGCATCAGCCGTAAACAAATAGGTTTGCTGGTGCTCTCTGGAGTATTCCTGGCTCTCCATTTCGCCTTATGGACCTGGTCTTTAGAATTGGTTTCGGTGAACAGTTCGGTAATTTTTACTACCACTTCTCCACTCTGGGTTGGTTTGATGTCGCCCCTCATCCTCAAAGAGCGAGTTCCCAGGCGTTACTATGTTGGGGTTTTATTTGCTTTTGCGGGTGGTTTGCTTATTGCAATCCTCGGGAAAAACAATAGCGGTGCAAGCACACTTCCAGGGCTGCTTATGGCGCTTTCCAGCGCCTGGATGATCGCTGGATATCTGTTGGTCGGTAGAAAAGTAGCCAGCCAGATGTCTACCGAGCAATATGTCAGCATTGTCTATTCCGTCGCTGCTGTGGTTTTAGGGATCATGTTGCTGGTCTTGGAAAAAGGTTACCAAACTTACCCGCCCAGGATCTATCTGATATTTTTCCTGTTGGCGTTGGTACCGCAAACACTCGGGCATACATCAATGAACAAGGCTATGAAACACCTGCCTGCGCGAATTGTCTCGCTGGCGCTCCTGTTTGAACCAATCGGTTCGAGCATCCTCGCAATTCTATTCTTAAAAGAATTACCGTCAGCGGTTGAAATTGCTGGCGGTATTCTGATTTTATTTGGTTTATTTTTCGCTCTGAGCGCGAAACCTAATGCGGCTTAACGCCGTCACCCCGGTGCTCGTTAAGCCATTGGGTGTAGCGCGTTTTCTCTTCCACTGACAGGCGGCTGTAAAGCAAATTCATTTTGCGAATTTTTGAGTTGAGTGTTGAGGTCAGCACAACTGGTTTCATCCGCCATCTCCAATTGCCAGCGGTAGTGCCGGGCAGGTTAAAGCGGCTCTCAGAACCCAGACCAAGAAAATCCTGGAGAGGCGCAACTGCGAACTGAGCAACCGATTGCCAGACCCCCCTGATCATCGCCTCGGCAACTTCATCAGCGTGTTCGAAGTGCAAGTAATCCCGGCAGAATTTTTGCTCTGGCTCTGTTGCATCATCGTACCAGCCCCGGGCAGTGTTGTTGTCATGAGAGCCTGTATATGCAAAACAATGAACTGGGTAATGGTGAGGTAAGAAATTATCCTCCGGGTCACCAGAAAAACCAAACTGCAAAATTTTCATACCAGGTAACGCGAAACCATCACGCAACGACTCGACATCCTTGGTGATGACGCCCAGATCTTCAGCAATAATTGGAAGGTCAGGGAAGTTTCGTTTCAGTTCAGTAAACAACTCCGTACCTTGTCCTGGTACCCATTCGCCTTCAATGGCGGTTTTGTTGCCAAAAGGTACATGCCAGGCAGCAGCGAAACCCCTGAAGTGATCCAGGCGTACCATATCCACCAATTCAAGCGTTGCTTTCAGGCGGGAGTTCCACCATTCAAACTTAGTGTCACGATGGTATTGCCAGTCATAGAGTGGGTTGCCCCAAAGCTGCCCGGTTGCCGAAAAATAGTCTGGTGGAACTCCGGCTACGAAAGTGGGATTAAGGTTTTCATCCAGCAGGAAGAGCTCAGGTCGGGCCCAAACATCAGAGCTGTCCAACGATATTACAAAAGGCATATCGCCGATAATTTCAACTTTGTTTTCTACGGCGAAGGCTTTCAACCTTAACCATTGCTTGAAAAAAAGAAATTGGTTGAACTTGTGCTTGTTGATTTTATCAGCCAGTGTGTTTCTGATTTCTTCAATAGCAGCAGCTTCCCTGGTCTTCAGAGGCTCAGGCCAGTCAATCCATGGGTGCAGATCCTGAGTTTCTTTTATCGCCATGAAAAGGGCATAATCTTCCAACCAGGCTTTCTTCTCATCACAGAATTGCTCAAAATCTGCTCTCAGTTTGGCTGAACCCTTCTGCAAAAAAGAGTCAAAAGCTTTGTTGAGCAAGTGTGTCTTCCATTCGATCGCAGGTCCGTAATTGACCTCTTCAACGGGGAAAATCGGCCTTTCTTTTAGATCAGCGCTGGTGAGGAGTGAATCCTCAAGCAGCAAGACCGGACTTACCAGGAACGGGTTGCCGGCAAAGGCTGAGAAGCATTGATAAGGCGAATCCCCATAGCCGGTTGGACCGAGAGGCAAGATCTGCCACATCTGCGTTCCGCTTTTGTTCAAAAAATCAATCCAGCGATAGGCTTCAGGTCCAAGATCTCCAATCCCATCGGGTCCGGGCAGGCTCGTTGGGTGAAGTAATATACCTGATTTTCTAACTAATTCCATAAAAGTTCATCCTTAATAAAGATTTCTATAAACATCCAGGTATTTCCTGGCAGAAGTTTTCCAACCGAAATCGGTGGACATGGCATTCTTTTGCATCTTTTGCCAGTCATCCTGGTTTTCGAAAGTGTCCAAGGCCAGGTTCAGGCTTTTGATCAATCCCTCAGTTGTCTTTTCACTAAACAGAAAACCGGTAGCTGCCTCGGGGTCGGCTGAATAATCGCGAATTGAGTCTGCCAATCCGCCTGTTGATGTGGCCACGGGTAAATTACCATAGCGCATTGCAAACATCTGTGAAAGACCGCAGGGTTCATAAAGGGAAGGCATCAGGAAAATGTCTCCGGAAGCATAGAGCACACGTGAGATTACATCGTCATACTTGATGAAAGCTGCAATCCGCTTCGGATAAATCTCGGCCAGTTCGCGAGCTTTCTTTTCCAATTCGGGATTTCCGGAACCTAACAGGGCAAACTGCCAGGATCGGTTCATCAGTTGAGGCAAGACTTCGAGAATTAAAGGCACCCCTTTTTGCTCTGAAAGGCGGGTTACAATGGTGAGTAAAGGAATCTTTTCGTCCACCTCAAAATCAAGCGCTTTCTGGAGGTCAAGTTTATTATTTATTCTTTCTGAAAGTTCCACTTCCGAAAAGTGGTACGAGATAGCTCGATCCTCGGCTGGATTCCATAGGTCTTCATCAATCCCATTCAAAATTCCCATGACCTTATCAGTATGTTTTTGGAGATAATCCTCCATACCGCAGCCATATTCCGGTGTGAGGATCTCACGGGCATAACCAGGCGAAACTGCAATGATCTTATCTGCAGCAGCAATGCCCATCGGCAGGGGCGTGAACTTTGCCCAGTCAGGTAAATCCATGTCTTCACTTGCAGTGAATCCGAGTTGATTCATGGCATCCTGTGAGCCCCAGCCGTTATAAGGTAAATTGTGGATGGAAAGGACTGTCTTCACCCCTGCAAAGAACGGGTCATCCTTGTAAGTAGTTGCCAGGGCGTGCACAGCCAGAGCTGTATGCCAATCATTGGCATGAAGGATGTCGATTTTCCAATCCAGGTAGCGCATGGCTTCAAGCAGAGCCAGGGAAAAGCTGGCATATTTCATCCCATCCAACTGCCAGTCACCATGATAGATTGGCGAGCTGTGGTTGATGTAAGGATTGTCAACCAGGTACACCGGGACCCCGTCTATGTCTGATACAAACAGCTCGCAATCAATTGGCTGGTCGTAAGCCTGGAAAGAAAAAGTGCCTATCTTCTTCACGGGAGGGTTCGCTGCCTTGATGACAGAATGAAAAGGCAGGATAGTACGGATGTCAATCTCATCCCCAAAATTATGAAGGAGTGATGCCGGTAATGCACCCCCTACATCGCCCAAACCGCCTACCTTGGCAAAAGGCGCTGCTTCTGCAATGGCAAACAATACCTTGATCTTTCCAGTTTGATCTGTCACAGGCACCTTAACTCTCTCGCATTCTGCTTTCAACCATTTCGAGGTAATCTTTTGTTACCAAATTAGGGTTAGTAAAACCCAGCTTTCTGAATAAGTTGTTGATCAGTTTGGACTTTTGATCAGCGTCTTCACGGCTCCATGTGCGACTCTTAATTTCAAGGAACTTTCCCAATTGTGGCTTCATAAGTGTATCGAGATTCACAAAAAACTCGGTACCTTCGAATTCGATCAGGTAACGCAAACGATCTTTTTCAATTTCAACGGATTTGGCTGGTTTGAAATATTCGGTATAGAACCTCAAGCTATGGGTTGCAGGAGCGTAGTAGCGTGTACGGGAAAGCAGGATGTTCTGATCATGCCCGCTTTCTTCATCCACGCGCTCACCAATCAGCGTCAACCGCGAGCGGACGCTGGTAATATTGCCTTTTTCGTTGATGAATTCGTCTTCCCGGTAGCGCAGGCGACCATTCTTTTCGTCCTCAAACTCAAAATACGTGTCATATTCGTGATAATGTCGCTTACGCAGAATCTTGATGCCATATTCCTGCAAGGCATCAATAATGGCGCTTCTGTCATCAATGGGTACCTTTGCCTGAATCTCAAAACTTTCCTCCTCAGCGGCACCACCAATGGCGATCAGCTTGGAGTAAACAGACTCTTCCCGTCCGCGCATGAAAGTATCTATTTTTCCAGCCACGATAGCCGCTTGGGCTATCAGTGCTTTTTCATCAACAGTCAAAAGTTCTTTTTCGCGCATCAACCAGGAACCGTTGACCATTACATCAGTGACATCGGTTGATTTGGAAGCATAGATGATCTGGGCATAAACGTTGTCAGGGCTTCGGAAGAAGCGGGGCTGATTGTGGATGGGGCTGAGATCCACCAGGATCAGGTCAGCTCGTTTACCAGGTTCGAGACTGCCTATGATGTCGCTCAGGTGGATCGCTTTTGCGCCGATGCTGGTTGCCATAGCCAAAACTTGTTTGGCTGGTAGGGCAGTGGGATCTTCAGCGACTGGTTTTGCGATCAGACTGGCTAGGCGCATCTCTTCAAAGAAATCGAGGTCATTGTTGGAGCCTGAACCGTCAGTACCGATGCCGACATTGCAGCCGAGTTCCATCATCTTCGCTACAGGAGCAAATCCGGATGCAAGTTTTAGATTTGAAGACGGGTTATGAGCGATACCCGCACCAGCATGCATCAGGGAGCGCATCTCACCCTGGTCAATATGCACACAGTGAGCAGCGATCAGTTTTGTGTCTAGTAATCCGAATCTACGAACATACGGAACAACCGGAATGCCATGTTCGTTACGCACATTTAGCACCTCATCGGCTGTTTCTGCGACATGAAAATGAACGATTGTCTCAGTTTCCTGGGCTAATTTCACCACAGCTGTCAGAACTTCTGGTGTGCATGTATAAACAGCATGAGGTGCGATCGCAGGGACGATAAGTGCGTGATCTTTCCACTTGTTGATCAAGGCACGACAGCGATCCAAGGCCTCTTCATAGGAAGCCGAATCTGGTGAGGGGAATTTCATTACCGTTTGACCGACAACAGCCCGCATGCCTACTTCAGATGCAGCCTCCGCAACATCGTCTTCAAAATAATACATGTCATTGAAAGTGGTAACACCAGAACGGATTAATTCTGCACAGGCAAGCTTGGTGCCCAGTCTCACAAATTCTGGAGATACGAATTCTCTTTCAGCCGGCATGTTATAACCCATCAACCAGACATCAAGGCGAAGGTCATCTGCCAAACCTCGCAGCAGGCTCATGGGAACGTGAGTATGGGTGTTGATCAGACCGGGCATCAGCACTTTACCACCGCAATCGATCACTTCGTTTGCCTGGTATTTTTTGAGAAGCTGATCTTCGAATCCAACTTCAAAGATTTTATCGCCCTGTACCGCCACGGCACCTGGCTCATAAATAGAGTAGGTTGAATCCATGGTCAAGACAATGGCATTCGTTAATAAAATATCAATAGGTGTCATTACTTTCCTTTCAATACTTTCAATCGGTTACGAACCAGGTCCAACCCGACATTGAGCGCCCATCGGCCGGCATCTCCGGCAGGACCGCTGTAAAAGCGTTGATATTCCTGGAAATTCTCGGAATCGAGCAGGGCGACATAAAGTTCCTGGTGATCTTCAACAGGTGTCAACATTACCCCAAGCACAAGATCTGTATGTTTTTTGTCGCGGTATTCCTGCATAAGCACTTTGAACGTATCATGGGTAATATCCAGGTCCAACATCTGTCCGGATAGGTATTCTGGAGAGAGGTGTTCAGATAATGCCTCGTAGACCAAGTTTCCGGTTCCAGATTCCAAGACATAGAGGGTCAGATGTTGGGCAATTAGATCAGCTGCGACAACCGATTGGATGGTGTCTTCGTTTTCGCCGAAAATGTTTTCTGACAATTTTTCACGGATTTCCTGCAAAACCGGTTCCATCATTTGCCGGGCTTTCTCGGTCGAGCGAGCCTTGGCTGTTACTCTGATATCAGTCTGACCAGGATACGCAAGTAAACCCACTGATGGGTTGGTGAGAATCTCCATCTCGCCAATAATTTCGTCAATACTGGACTCGCCTAAAGAAATTGTGTGAATTACCCAGGGCAAAATGATCTCATTTTCAAGGTTATATCGCCTTTTCAGATAGTCGACCACGAAGGTTTTCATAATATGTTCCATCTCGCGAGGGACACCCGGCAACGAAATCACTGTTTTAGTACCTGACTCCATAGCAAAAGCCGGCGCCGTACCAACCTCATTTAGAATTGGCATGGCGTTTTCAGGTAAATACGCCTGTCGCTTGTTATTTTCAGTTGGAATTCGTCCATAGTTTGTAAAACGCTGGAGGATCTGTTCCCAAAGTTCTTCTTTGTAAACCAACCTGACATTGAATGTATCGGCTACTGCCTGTCTGGTAGGGTCGTCGACAGTGGGTCCAAGCCCTCCTGTTGTGATCACGATATCAGCACGCATCAAGGCTTCCTGGATCGTAGCTGTAATACGCTTGGCATTGTCACCAACAGTTGTTAGGCGGTAGAGGTCAACACCAATGTCGCGCAAAGCCCGCGCAATAAAACGGGAGTTTGTGTCTTGAATCTCACCGAGCAGTAATTCGGTGCCTATAGTAACAATTTCTGCGACAGCCATTGGATTCCTCTTTTGAAAATTGCTAAGCCCCTTCTACGGGATAGTGTGATTATTTTATCTTAAAATAACCTATTTTTGGCTCTTTCGGCGCTATGCAGCAAGATTAAGAAGGTTATACTACTCTTATGCGCACAGATAAACGCTATCGTAAAAAGCTGGGAGCCTGGGGCGAAACCTTCGCCATCGATTACCTGGCTAAACTTGGATACGAATTGCTCGAAAAAAACTACTATACCCGTCACGGTGAGATTGATTTGATCATGAAATCCGAAGATCAGTTGGTCGCAGTAGAAGTAAAGACGCGCAAATCTAAGACATTTGGAATTGCCGAATACAGCATTACGCACAAAAAATACCAGGCAATGCAGGCAGCGATGGCTGTTTACTTCGAAAACCATCCTGAAAAAGGTCCTGACTGGCAACTGGATGTGCTGATCATCGAGACAGGAACAAGCTCCAAACCTGAAATAATTCATTACCAGAACGTTTACTTGGATTATCTGAATGAGTGAGAATAAACCTAAACTGATCATGCTTGTCGGGCCGACTGCATCTGGGAAGACTGGATTGGCGATCAAGTTAGCCCAAGCTCTGAATTCTGAGATCATATCAGCAGACTCACGCTATTTATATCAGCAACTCAACATCGGCACTTCCAAGCCGACTCTCGCTGAGCAAGCCAAGGTGAAGCATCATCTTATTGATGTCGTTGACCTGGACAAACCCTGGAGCATTGGCGAATATAAAACCGAAGCAGAAAAAATAATTCTGAGTTTGGGTTATGAAGGGAAAATCCCCATCCTCACGGGTGGAACGGGGCAATACATTCGTGCGATCAGGCAAAACTGGCAAATACCGGAACTTGAAGCTGATGATCGCTTGAGAGACGTTCTCGAAAAAATCGGGGAGTCGATCGGTTATGAACAGCTGCATAAGAACCTGCAGATTCTTGACCCCGAGGCAGCTGGTTTTATCGATTACCGCAATCATCGCCGGACAGTGCGGGCTTTTGAGGTTATTTTTAAAACCGGAAGACGGTTTTCCGATGTTCGTTCTAAAGAATCTTCACTTTTCGACATTTTGATTATTGGGCTGGAATGGACGCGGAAAGAACTTTATCAACGAATTGATTCCCGGATCGATCAAATGCTAAGCGATGGGTTCCTGGAAGAGGTGAAAAATTTAATTAACCAGGGATATAAGCAATCCCTCCTCAAAATGGGTGTAATCGGCTACAGTGAATTAATCTCACATTTGGATGGCGAGATCAGCCTGGAAGAAGCAGTAATTTTGATCAAACGAAACACACGCAAGTATGTGCGCCGCCAGGCAAATTGGTTCAAACCGACTGACCTGGATATCCACTGGTTAAATGCAAAAGATCCAGCAATTTTGGAAAAAATGCTGGATCTTGTAAGACTCAAGTTCAATCTGGTTTAGATCGTATTAAAATAGGGGATGCCCTGATTCTTCTCATTCATTGGTGGGAAGAGGGCTTCAAATTCTTCCTTGGAAAGCGTTTCAACTTCCAGGAGTTTCTCGGCAATTTCTACCAATTTATCCTTATATTGAACCAGGATGTCTTTTGCTGTTGTATAAGCCTCATCCACCAGTTTATGCACTTCCTCGTCGATCGTTTGGGCGACCAACTCGGAGTAATCGCGCTGTTCGGAGATTTCTCGACCGAGGAATACCAGTTCTTCTTTCTGACCGTAAACCATAGGACCAAGCTTCTCGCTCATACCCAGGCGGGTGACCATTCGGCGAGCCTGTTTCGTGACGCGTTCGAGGTCATTCGAGGCGCCGGAAGTTATATCACTGAACATGATCTCTTCGGCAGCGCGACCACCAAGCATGGTAGCCAAATCGGAATACAGCATTTTTTTCGATTCCAAATACTGGTCCTCAACCGGTAACGAAAGTGTGAAACCACCAGCCATCCCTCGGGAAATGATGGAGACTTTTTGAACCGGGTTGGCTTCTGGCAAGACGCTGGTCACGATTGCATGCCCAACCTCGTGGTATGCAACGATTTTCTTCTCGCGTGGATTCATCAACTTGCTCTTTCGCTCCGGACCGGCAATAACTCGCTCAATCGATTCTTCGAATTCATCACGAGTGATGATCTTCTTATTGCGCCGGGCAGCCAGGATAGCAGCTTCATTAACCAGGTTTTCAAGGTCGGCACCTACAAAACCAGGTGTCGAGCGGGCAATCTCACCCAGATCAACTTTGGGATCTATCGGTTTACCCCGGGTATGAACTTTCAGAATTGCTTCGCGTCCGCTTTTGTCAGGTTTGTCCAGCATTACTCGCCGGTCAAAACGTCCAGGGCGAAGCAGGGCAGGGTCGAGGATATCAGGACGGTTTGTAGCTGCGATCACGATCACGTTGGTGTCAGTATCAAAGCCATCCATTTCAACCAGGAGCTGGTTGAGGGTTTGCTCACGTTCGTCATGGCTTCCACCCAGTCCGGCACCACGATGACGGCCAACAGCATCAATTTCATCAACGAAAACAATACAAGGGGAATGTTTCTTGGCTTCGTCAAATAGGTCGCGCACTCGGCTGGCACCCACGCCAACGAACATTTCAACAAATTCAGACCCTGAAATAGAGAAAAATGGCACACCGGCTTCACCAGAAACTGCTTTTGCCATCAAGGTCTTACCAGTACCAGGTGATCCCACGAGCAGTACACCCTTAGGAATACGCGCTCCCAATGCGATGAATTTTTGAGGTTCCTTAAGAAACTCGACCACTTCCTGAAGCTCTTCTTTGGCCTCATCCACACCAGCAACATCATCGAAGGTGACCGTTGGATGTTCACCAGTCAGCATTTTCGCACGTGACTTGCCAAACTGCATGGCGGCATTGTTGGTGCCCTGAGCCTGGCGGATGAACACCCAGAATAAAACGCCCATTAAGATGAACGGCAGGAAGTTGATCAAAAGGGTAACTGCGTTAGCCCAAAACCCTGGCAGAATCACTTCTATTTTCAGGTTAGGATCACGTAACTTTTCAGGCGAGACACCCAGCAGGACCAGTTCTTCTATCAGGCTGGAATTAGAGTCTTTCGCAGATTTGGTGGCAGCCCGGTTGGTGATATCACGATAGGTGACATAAATATCATCACCATCAACTTCAATTTTTCCAACTAAGTCAGCCTCTACTTCAGCTGCCAGTTGGTTGATCGGAATTTCCTGAGTACCGAATGCCTGTTCCTGGAAGCCATAAAAAACCATCGCTACGATTGAGAATAGCAAAAGCGCCGAGATGAAAAAAGATTGGTTACGAGATTTCAATACTGCCTCCGTTCAGCGGGAATATCCGCTGGATTAAGATTATACCAACAAGCACAGTTGTAAAAACTGTTTGAATAGTAGAGAATTTGTTTTCTGATAAATTTCTGATATCAGCTCAACGGCTTAGGGTTCGTGGCAATGACCACAACCGACATTCGGGTCTTTTACTGGTTCATGCGATTTTGAGCACCAGGCTTTTACCTTCATTTGCTTTTTGAAAAGAAAATTGCTTATAAAGACCGAGTAGACCAGGTTATCGCAGGAGTTATGGCGTAAATAATCAGGCATTGGGCAACTCGAACAAAGCTGGGAGGTCCAGACTTTCTTATCTTCAGGGCTGCTCAATGCCCGACATTCTTCAAAATTGCGACCGCGATAATAATCTCCGTAAAAGAATTTACATTCGCGACCGTCTGGAGTTTTCATCAAAAATAATTCAACCTAAACCCGGGTAAGGTACTCGCCAGTACGAGTATCGACACGGATCACATCGCCCATATTGACAAAAGCAGGTACCTGTACCTTCAGCCCAGTGTCTGTGACAACGTGCTTGGTAAGACCAGTAGCGGTGTTACCGCGTGCAGCTGGTTCAGCCTCAACCACTTCCAGGTCAACCGTGGTAGGTAACTCAATATCCAAAGGCTCGTTTCCGTAATAGGTGAGCTTAACTTCCATGTTTTCTTTCAGATAACCTTCATACTCCGCAACCAGGGAGGCTGGAACCGCAGGCTGCTCGAAAGTATCCATATCCATAAAATAATAGAAATTATCATCATGGTAGAGGTATTGGACATTATGATAATCCAGGCGTATATCCGGAACACGGTCACTGGAGATGAATGTCATTTCCAGGGTTGTGCCCTTTCGTAAATCGCGTGCCTTGATGCGGATAGTTGCAGAGCCGCGACCCGGTTTGTTGTGTGAATATTCCAATACTTTATAAAGGTTGCCATCCTGCGTAAAGGTTACGCCTTTTCTTAACTCATTTACTTCAATCATATAAATTCCTCTTTTGAACTTGAAACTTAGCGCACGAATTATAGCGCATCTACCGATGGTTTAGCAACTGTTTCGAGAATGGTTTGGAATCTCCCAATGCCGAGATGCCAGGTTTCAAGTAAAATTAGTAACCTTTTATCGTGATTTCTGTTAATAATTATTATGTCAATAGGTTTTTTACATTTCCGGAGGTTTTATGCTTGAAATATTAGATGTAAATAGTAAATCTCTTCAAAGAGAATTTGTCAATTTCCAATATCATTTGTACAAAGATTGTCCTCAATTCGTTCCTCCCTTTAGATCTGATATTTTTATGATGATGAACAAGGAAAAACATCCTTTCTACGATCATTCGGATTCGGATTTTTTCATCGCAAAACGAGATGGTCAGGTGGTCGGAAAGATTGCTGCACTGGAAAACAAACCATTTAATGAATATCATCACACCAAAGACAGTGAGTTTTACCTTTTCGATTGTGTTGATGATCAGGATGTCGCGGATTCTCTTTTTGATAAGGTAGCGGAATGGGCGAAAAATAGAGGATTGAACCGTATTGTTGGTCCCAAGGGGTATGGTCCGTTGGATGGTTATGGTATCCAAGTTGAAGGTTTTGAACACCGGCAAATGATGAACATGATGAACTATAACTACCCATACTATCAACAACTGGTTGAAAACTATGGCTTCACCAAAGCAGTTGATTTTGTCTCGAGTTACCTGGAACCGCAAGGAACTGAGCTGTCGGAAAAAATTAAAAAAGCGGTTGAAATCGTGAAAAAGCGGGGGAAACTCCGTGTCATGAACTTCCGCAGCAAAAAGCATGTCATGGAGTGGAAATACAAAATTAAAGGAGCTTATAATCGTGCTTTTGTTAATAACTGGGAATACTATCCGCTTTCAGACCGGGAACTGGATTATGCAGTCGAGAATGCCATCCAGGTAGTGGTTCCAAGTTTGCTTCAGATCATCCTGAACGAAGACGATGATATTGTCGGTTTTGTTCTTCCGTTCCCGGATATTTCGGCAGCAATGCAAAAGAATAAGGGACGGCTCGGGCCAATAGGCATCCTGCGCCTGCTGCATGAATTGAGCACCACTCAATGGTTGGATTTCAACGGTATAGGTATTTTGCCTGAATATCAAGGGATGGGCGGGGATGCATTGATCTTTGATGCTCTGCTAAATGCTGCAAAAGCTAACCCACGTTTTATACATTCTGAACTCACACAGGTTGCTGAAACGGCCACACAAATGAGAAAAGATCTTGATAACCTGGGTGTCAGGTATTACAAAAATCACAGAGTGTACGAAAAAGAGATAGGCTAACGTTGGTGTAAAGAAAAACTGCTGATACTTCAGCAGTTTTTTGTTATTAACCGGGTAAAATAAAAGAAAGCGGGTGATGGGATTCGAACCCACGAATATTAGCTTGGGAAGCTAATGCCTTACCACTTGGCAACACCCGCGTGAGTTGATTATTTTACCTTGTTTTTTGTTTATTGGTTGAACCAGATGACCAAAAAAGCAACCTCAGAAGCTGAACAATTCGTAAAGAGCAGGAAAGGCTCGTTTCTTGCCTCCTTTCAAGGCCTTGCCTACGTGATGAAAACCCAAAAGAACGCCTGGATTCACCTGGCTGCGACTATTATTGTTATCAGCGTCAGTGCTTATCTTCGGCTTGAAAAAACAGAATGGATCATGATTTTGTTAGTGATTGGCTTGGTCTGGGTCGCAGAGTTTTTCAATACTGCATTTGAGGTCATAGTCAACTTAGCCAGCCCGGAAGTGCATCCTTTAGCAAAGATCAGTAAAGATGTCGGTGCGGCATCTGTTCTCATTGCTGCTATACTATCGGTGATTGTCGGAATTTTGGTTTTGGGACCAGCAATTATAGAAAAAATTAACAATTTTGGTTAATCTTGGAGGTTGTAAATCAAAAAGACAACTGTATACTTAAGTAAAATTTTGTTTTGTTTTTATCGGAGGATTAAAAATGATTGATGAACCTATTAATGTAACTGATGCTGCTTTCGAGAAGACTGTATTGGAAAATACGCTTCCCGTTATCGTTGATTTTTGGGCACCTTGGTGTGGACCATGTCGGATGGTTGCCCCGATTTTGGAAAAAATCGCCAAGGAATACGCCGGAAAACTGATTGTCGCCAAAGTGAATACTGACGAAGAACAGCTTTGGGCTGGAAAGTATGGTGTCCAGGGTATTCCTACCATGTTGATGCTCAAGGAAGGAAAGATCATTCACCGCCAGGTGGGTGCTCTCCCTGAAGCAATGCTGAAAGATACTGTCAACCAGTTTTTGGAAGTTGCCCAAGGCGGATAACAAAACAGTATTAGTAAAAAGCAATTATGAAAAAAGAGCCACTATTACTAATAGTGGCTCTTTTTTCTGATTTATCATTTGCCTAATCAGCCGAAGTTACAGTATGTTTACGAACTATATTAGCACCGAGTTGCTGCAGTTTTTCATCAATTCGCTCGTAACCCCTGTCAATTTGCCCGACATTGCGTATAGTAGATTCGCCTTTAGCAGAGAGTGCGGCAATTACGAGCGCAATTCCTGCGCGGATATCGGGGCTATCCAGCTTCTCGGCATTGAGACGGGTGGGTCCGTTAACAATACAGCGGTGAGGATCGCACAGGATGACCTGAGCGCCCATTGATACCAGTTTATCTGTGAAGAACATCCGGCTGGGATACATCCAATCGTGGAAAAGTATGGTCCCTTTGCACTGAGTGGCGATGACTATGGCGATGCTCATCAGGTCAGTGGGGAAGGCAGGCCAGGGCATCACGCTGATCTCGGGAATGGCATTACCCAGGTCAGGCTGGATCACCAGCTTCTGATTCGAGGGTACGATAAGGTCGTCCCCTTCAAAGATCATCTCAACCCCAAGCCGCTTCATAACCAGCTGGACCATGCGCAGGTATTCAACCCCTGCATCTTTGATGCGTATCTCGCCACCGGTTACTACCGTAGCACCGACAAAACTTATCACCTCCAGATAATCTGGTCCGATTGTAAAATCAGCGCTGTGTAATTCCTTAACACCCTCAATACATAAAACATTCGAGCCAATATTATCGATTCTGGCTCCCATTGCATTGAGAAGATGGCAAAGCTGTTGGATATGAGGTTCAGAGGCAGCGTTACGAATATACGTTTTGCCTTTTGCCAAAACTGCTGCCATGATCGTGTTCTCTGTGGCAGTCACACTGGCTTCATCGAGCAAAATATCTGCACCTACCAGGCCGTTTGTCGAGAACTCGTAAAAATCAATGTACTCGAATTTTGCCCCTAATTTTTCGAGCGCCAGGATGTGTGTGTCTACTCGTCTCCGCCCGATCACATCACCGCCTGGAGGAGGAAGTTTTAGCCCGCCATAGCGGGCGGTCATCGGCCCGGCAAGCAAGATCGATGCCCGGATTTGCCGGCATAAATCCGGATCAAGATCGCCAGGAGTGATGTTTGCTGCATGAACTGTCCAGGTGGATGTCGAGGCATCCTTCATAATCGTCACGCCCAGGCTTTTCAGCAATTCCGCCATTGTACGTGTATCCTGAATATCGGGCATGTTGTGTAAAACTACTGGTTCAGTGGTCAGCAGACACGCAGCCATCATCGGAAGAGCGGCGTTTTTGTTGCCAGAAGGCCGCATAGTTCCTCGAAGAGGCGTCCCCCCTCTGATGATGAATTTTTCCATAAAAATCTCCTTATTTTAGCTAACTACAGGACCGGATGCAGGAACTTCAGGGCCAACATTGACTTCGTATTTTTTGAAGTTATCGATAAACTTCTGCGCCAATGCTTTCGCATCGATTTCGTATTGTTCCCGGTCAGCCCATGATAGTTCAGGATTCAACACTTCATTCGGCACTCCTGGAACTTCATCAGGGATGGCAATGTTGAAGATTGGATGGATATGTGTTGGAACGTCATCAAGGTCACCTTTTAAAGCTGCGCTGATCATTGCCCTGGTGAGAGGCAGTTTGATCCGTTCGCCGACCCCAAAACCGCCACCTGACCAGCCGGTGTTCAGAAGCCATACCCGGGTACCATATTTTTCCAGCTTTTCAGCAAGAAGTTTGGCATATACAGTAGGTTTTAAAGGCAGGAAGGGTGCTCCGAAGCAGGTTGAGAATGTAGCCTGGGGTTTGTTGCCCAAGCCGCGCTCTGTTCCAGCCAATTTGGATGTGTAACCGCTCAAAAAATAGAACATAGCCTGTTCTTTGGTCAATTTTGAAAGCGGAGGCATGACCCCAAAGGCATCGGCAGTCAACAAAAAGATATTCTGCGGGTGTCCGCCCATTCCGCCGGGCGCGTAATTGCTGATGAAGGTCAGGGGGTAGGATGCGCGGGTATTTTCGGTGATGGAAGCATCATCAAAATCTGGGTGGTTGTTCTCGTCCAAAGGAACATTTTCGAGTAATGCTCCAAACCTGTTGATCGCAGACCACACCAGCGGTTCATATTTTGGATTCAAACGAATGGTTTTGGCATAGCAGCCGCCTTCAAAATTGAAGATCCCATTATCACTCCAACCATGCTCATCATCGCCGATCAGAGAACGGGCTTCATCGGAAGATAGCGTAGTCTTGCCGGTGCCGCTTAGCCCGAAGAACAATGCAACATCACCTTCTTCGCCAATATTTGCTGAGCAGTGAAGGGAGAGAACGCCGCGCTTTGGCAAGACATAATTCATCAAGGTGAAAACCGATTTTTTGATCTCACCGGCATAGCGCGTGTTGCCAATAAGCACCAACTTTTCGTCGAAGTTCAGTGCTACCATTGCTGGCGAGCGAAGTCCATCAGCCGCAGGATCGCCCTCAAATGTTGAGGAAACCAGGATCGTAAAGTCTGGGTCGACGTGAGGTTGTTGAGTGTCATTTGCGATAAACATATTGTTAGCTGCCAACTGCTGCCATGCCAGGTTGGAGACTATCCTGATGCGGATGGCATTGTCACGGTCAGCACCTGCCATAACATCCCTTACATAGACCGCTTCACCTTGCAGTGAATCAATCAACTTCCCCTTGAGACGATTGAAATTCTCAGAGGCCATCGGTTCTGTCCCCGAGGCATACCACAGATCGGGATCGTTATTTTCTACCAAATACTTATCGTTAGGAGAACGTCCGGTAAACGGTGAGGTGTTTACGACCAATGCTCCTGTATCTGCCAATTTTGTTTCATTGTTCTTCAGTGATTCGGTGATAAGTTCCGGGACGTTCAGGTTGTACCTGACATCCTGGATGGCATTCAGTCCTAATTTATTCAGTTCTTCCCTCAGCACGTTGTTGATTTGGTTCATGATTTGGTCTTTACTCTCCTTTTATTGGTCTTGAAATAATTGAAATGCAGGTTTCCCATAGATCGAGGAGGAGAAATCTGTCATTTTCATTGTTGGGAAAAACCCTCGCGCTGCCAAACCAGATATCCAGCCTCGGGCTGAAATAGCATCCAGGTAAGCGGAATAGAATTGTGTTTGCGCTTCAAGGTTCACATTGTGACTATCGTAAGCTGGATTGGTACTGCTGATGATTGAGCCTGATCTATTGCTAAAATTGATGTCAGTGGTTGTGAATGATGCTGCATTCAAACCAAAGTACACTGGCTTTTGGTAACTGTCGTAAAAGGGCAGTACGATGTTGTCAATAAAACTTCCGACAGTATCAGCAGTATATGAGGTGTAATTTTCCAGGTCTGAACTGAAGAGGAGATAAAAACCCTGGGTTTGCTGGTAGAAGGAATAATCCCTCAATGCGCCAGCGTCGACTTCCTGGGCAAGCAAGATGGCGCCGTCGTAGTATTCATCTGCCTTTGTCAATAAATCGGTCCAGATTTTTTCGCTCGTTTTAGGTGTACCAAAGTTTTCACCAATAGTTTCCATCACACCTGGATAGCTATAAGAGACGTCTGGACCACCTAGAATAAGCTGATCTGCCTTGATTGCAGTTGCCAGTTTGATTGAATGCATAACCATACGCTCATAATCGGCGTACCATTGTTGCCACCATATCATTGACTTCACTGTATCGTTCCACCAGGCATCACTATCTGATGGAAAGCTTAGCTGCGGGTAAAGCGCAACTTTCAACCCGGCTTGCTGGGCAGCCATTGCGATGCGGTTAAGTTCCGTTGATGGAATCGTATTAAGTGGATCACTATCGATAAATGGCAGATCTTTATTAATCCCGACCTTCCAGGTGGGAGTCAGAATGAGCCAATTAAACCCTTTTGACTTGAGTTGTTCTGCCAAACCAAAAGAACTATTGAGGTAATTCGAAGCAAAGGCAGAATCCAATTCCACTCCAACCAGAGCTTCTTCATCGAACCTTGTCGGTGAATAATTAGAAGGTGATGCTGCATCTGGTTCCCACATTCGCCAGCCACTGATCGAATCATGAACCTCGGAAATTGTGCCAATAGTAACGGATCTGGGGGTGGTATTGGAGTAATCCTCTTCACCAAACTGGCAGTCAGCATTACGGCAATAGCGATAGGCAACCTCTTCACCATCTACTGCACGGGGATTGTAGATGGTCATCCACTGGTTATTCTCCATCAGCCACATAGGGATCGGGTTGCTCCATGCACCCAGATTAAATTGGATATAAACCTGATCATCAGTCGTGGCATTGCCAGGTTCTGTAGCATAAAACGGGATAGCATTTTTTAACTGAGTGCGCCAGGTTGTAACAGAGTCTTCAACAACCAGGTCTTTATTAGGAACAATAAATTGCCGCACATTCCGGTTGCCGTCCAGTGTGCGTTCAGTGTTAACCAAGGCATCCCCGAGTGTATATTGATATCGAATCAAACTTCCGGCATAGAGGTTGAGCTGAGCTACATAATTTCCATCAGAATCGCGGGACATTAGAGGCATGTTCACTGCCTGTGCTCCTGCGCCTTTGAGCATATCTGAATAGGTTTGACCAAATTGACGAAGGTTCCCAGCCATTCTGACCGGGGCAGCAACAGCTTCATTTGGCGGGGACATGATGAATGTAAGGGTGACTTGTGGCAAGGGCGTCATTCGGATGATTGCCAGGGTTGCCAGGTTTTCAACCATGTTAACTTCTTGCTGGAAACTCATATAACTGCCCTCTCTGAGGGTAGCTACCAGGTTGTGTTTGCCCACTGCTAAACCACGAATAAAAAATCTGCCATTCATGTCGGTCAGGGCAGTTTTGCCAGCGACATTGATCAAAACATCTGGCAGGGGAGCTTCTGTTATATCATCTACAACAACACCATTGAGGTCCACCGTTGGTCCGTTATAAGCCAGTTCTGGCCAGCCTGAAATTACATCATTTACCACCAGGTTCTTCCGTACAACCAATTGGCGGAAAGGTAATGCAGAACCATCTGGAAGCGTCTCGGTCACTTCAATTGGACTGGTAAGCGTGTAGCGATAAGCAATCGTAGCGCCTTCAGGTAAGTCGACATTCAGAATGTGATTATCTCCACTTTTATGGAGGAGATAGCGTTCAAGGTTGTAACTTACACCTGAAACCAGGTCGAGGATATCCAGCGAAACTTCATCTTCCTCAGAGAACTTTTGAAAAGGTTGGGCCACAAACTGGACTTTAACCAGCTCAGGCTCAGCGACAGCAGAGGGAAGATTTGAAGTTACTGGTGAATTTTTTGGGTCTTTTGGTTGGAAACTCAGGGCACAGCCAGACAAAACCGCAATGCCGAGCGTCAGGCTAAAAACCAAGCGTAGCACTGCGTACTTGTGATTCACTTACTCTCCGTCATTTTCTTTCGATTGGATAATGTGATCCAGGTTTGTCGCCAGACTGCCAAGAACGCCGTTGATAAACCTTGGAGAGGAGTCGGTGCCGAACATTTTTGCCAGTTCAACTGCTTCATTAATGCCAACTTTAAGAGGAGTCTTCTTGTAGAAAGCTACTTCCCATAAGGCCATCCGCAAAATATTACGATCAACCACAGCCACCTGGTCCAGTGGCCATTCAGGAGCATGCTCGCTGATAAGTGAGTCCAGGGTTAACGTATTTTCGCGGACGCCAGTAATTAATGTACGGGCAAATTCAAATTGTGTATCGTCCAGCTTCTGATCGAGAGATCTTTCCTCCAGGACTTCGCCGAGTAAATGGTCGGTCATATCCATTTCGAATAGCACCTGAAGTGCGACGATTCTTGCCTGAGTTCTTGATTTCATTTTTCTCTATGCTTCAATATCAACATCGACGATGTGAACATTGATATTAGCAACTTCCATGCCAACCATCTCAGTTATTGCACGGTTTACTCGTTCCTGGATCGTTTCTGCGACCAGGCGGGCATTATTATCGCTGCTGAGAATGATGTAAAGATCGAGATAGATAAGGTCATTTTTAACTTCAACCTTAACACCTTCATTCTCCGGAGAAGCAATCTGTTTGGTCTCAGCCATACGACTCACGCCAGGAACATCCAGGGTTGTCAATTTAGCTATCGTACTCAGTACTGATGGGGCAATTGTAGTCTTTCCGATCTCGCCGGATGTTGGATTTTCAGCCATTTTCTTCCTCATTTTCGCCAGGCAGGTAACCAGTTCGTAGAATGCTGTACAGTACGATTTGGTCATCAGTCATATCGATTTTTTCATCTTCTTTTCGAACAGCCTCGATCACTTTTTGATAATCTACACCTTCAGGCCACCCCTGTTCAAATGCATTGACCGGATCAGCATAGCTCGCTGCGTTTTCGGAAAAACTAAACCCAAGAGTTGTCAGAGCTTTGTCAAATGTCTGGCTGTACTTATCATAGAGTTGGACCCAGGCATTCAGAATTGCCTTAACAAGGTAGGGGTTGGTTTCGAATTTCTTTTCTGTTTCACGTACCAACAGGCGTTTTGGCGCAGTGAGAGGATTTCGGAATCCACTAACCTTGACTTCTTCTTTTACAGTTTCTGCTAATGCCTTTCGCACCTCAGGATCGTATACAGAAAAATCGTTCAGCACGTTCTCAACAATCTCTTGTCTGAACCATGCTTCAATATACACGTTTATCACGTGTAAAGATTTGAGTTCGCTCATTATTATTCCTTTCTCAAGGTCTTTCGACCAGGATTACTTATAACCTGTCATCATCATCATCTTCGAGTTCGTCTTCTTCTTCCTCGACTTCCCAAAGGCTTTCAGGTTCCTCATCTTCATCCCAGGATTCGAGTTCCTCATCATCCCAATCAGCAATCGAAACATCATCATCGACTGGGCGATAAGTCAGGCAGCCAGCATCCGGGCTTAGGTCAATTGCAGCTGCACTGCAATAGCGCTCATCCAGAAACTGACAATCCAGGTATTTACAGCGAATTTTGGTCATTTCATCTCCACGTTGTGCTTAACTTTTCGCTCGCATTTTACCTTAGTCCATGACAAGCGTAAAGCCGAATCGACGCTTTACCCGGGACGAACTCGCGTCGCTTCAATCACATTAGGCAGGTTTTCGAGCCTTGCCAAAACTCGGCTTAGCTGATTTATACCAGGCACTTCAAGGACCAGGTTGATTTTGACAATATGCTGCCTGGTCGTCATGGAAAGATCAATTAGGCGTACTGGCTCACTCGCTAATACTATCGAAATATCACTGACCAAGCCTTGGCGATCGTAGGCTGTGATCTGCAGAGGTATCGGGTAGGTTTGCTGGGCAATACCCCATTCTACGTTAATCAACCTTTCGGTGTCCTTGATCCGAAGGGCATTTGGGCAATCTACCCGATGAATGGTAACCCCGCGACCGCGAGTAATATAACCAATTATTGGGTCACCTGGCATCGGGTTGCAGCAGCGGGCGAAGGTGTGATCCATGCGGTTCAGTCCCATGACAGTGACTGTATCGTCGGTTTTGACCTTGCCGGGTGCCTCCGGTATCAATTCTTCAGGTTTTAGTGAGGTAGTCTGTAACTCACCGATCCTATTAACCAGTTTACCGATCGCAATATCGCCACAGCCGATGCCAACAAAAAGATCCTCGTTCGTTTTTACATTAAACGTACTTAATACCAGGGTGAGGTCAAAATCACTGATCCCAAGACGTTTAAGTTCTTTTTCGACCAATATTTTTCCATGCTCAAGGTTCTGACCACGATCTTGCTGCTTGAACCACAGCCTTATTTTGGAACGTGAGCGACTCGATTTGACCAATCCCAGGTTGGGGTTCAACCAGTCACGACTGGGACCGCCCCGGTTCACAGTCAGGATCTCAACCTGGTCACCTGTTTTCAAAACGTAATCAAGAGGCACCAGTTTACCGTTGACCTTCGCTCCCCGGGTGCGGTGACCAATATCAGTATGGACCTGGTAAGCAAAATCAATCGGTGTGGAGCCCTGTGGTAAATCGACCACATCACCTTTGGGTGTGATAACATACACGCGATCTTTGAAAAGATCAGTACGCATGCCTTCCAGCAGTTCCTGGTTGTCGTCAATTTCCATACTCCAGGCAAGCAAGCTGCGCATAGCATTTACTTTTTGTTCATATTTCCCCGAGATGTTCTGCTTGTTCTCTTTGTAACGCCAATGAGCGGCGATACCATACTCAGCATTCTGGTGCATCTCCCAGGTCCGGATCTGGACTTCCAGGGGCTTGCCATCCGAATAAACCACAGCGGTGTGCAAGGATTGGTAGTTGTTCGGTTTTTTAGCAGCAATGTAATCGTCAAACTCACCTGGAATCGGGGAATAGTGGGTGTGTATAATACCGAGCACTTTGTAACAAGTCTCAACATCATCCACGATGATCCGAACTGCTCTCAAATCTCGAATAAGATCAAAACTTTTTTCTTTATTAAGCATCTTTCGATAGATCGAATAGATATGCTTTGGTCGCCCAGAGATTTTGGCCTTAATCTCTGACTTTTGCAACAGATCTTCGAGGTTCTCGATAATTTTATCGACTTCCTCCAGGCGCTTTGTGCGCTTTGTCAAGTTTTCGGCAATTTCACTGTATTTCTCTGGATTGGTATAACGAAAACCGAGATCTTCGAGTTGCCATTTCATCTGCCAGATACCCAACCGGTTAGCCAGGGGAGCAAAAATGTCCAGGGTTTCCTGGGCGATCTTTTTCTGTCGGTCCTGAGGGAGGGCATTGAGTTTTTGCATGTCATGCAAGCGGCAGGCTAGTTTGATCACCACAACCCTAACATCGTCACCAATTGCGAGAAGCATTTTTCGCAGCGTCTCAGCCAGGTCCTCGTCGATTTTTGACTCAGGCGCATTGGACTCAGTCAACGGTTTTCTCTCGTCTGGATGCTGGTCTGCTCTTTGGATGTAGGGCAGGCTGGTAATTCGGGTTACATCTTCCACGAATTTAGCAATATTCTCACCAAATTCGTCGCGCAATTGTTTACCGGTCACTCCGCAGTCAATCATCACATCGTGTAAGAGGGCAGCAGCTGTTATTTCTGCGGTAGCATCCATCTCCATCAGGATATTCGCAACAGCTACAGGATGCGAAAAATACGGCTGTCCATAAGCACGTGTTTGTCCCCGGTGAGCTCTTTCGGCAAAGCGGTACGCTTTCTCGATTTGTTCTCGTTCCGCACGCGAATAAGCTTCAGGCAATTTGCTGAGGAATTGTTCTATTTCCATAATTTCATGCTAATTGTAAGCCAAATCAAGTTGGCTGGAAGTCAGCAATTGTATGGATTCTTCGTCACGTCGTAATAAAAGCGAGTAACGTAACCTTACTTAAGCAGCTCCTTGCTATCAAATGAGCGATCGTAGCGCATTCTCTGCAGGCAATCCTTTTCAACCTGGCTGAGATTGCCCGTCACAGTATTGGCGAGCAATTTCCCAACTCCTGGACCAAGCATAAAGCCTTGCCCACAAGTGCCGGCACCTATCAGATAGCCGTCAAGTCCTTCGACACTACCGATGATCGGGTTGCCATCCGGGGTCATCGGGTAAGTGCCGCGCCAGGTTCGACGCACCCGGATATTGCCTAAAATTGGCATCAGGTCGACCAGGCGCTCGCAAGACTGCGGTAAAAACGAACTGGTATTCTGCGTATGGTTGCCCCAGATCTGTGGAGATGGTGTAAGACAGAAGATTACTTTTCCGGTTGGATGCTGATAAAAGTAATAATTGCTGGAACCTGGGCAGGCTCTGATGTCGACAACCATGGCGTCAAACATTGGTTGCACCGGTTCGGTAACGCCGGCTTCGTGCGCGTCAGGTTCGATGGGGATCTCGACGCCGATCATTTGCGATATTTGGCGGGACCAACTACCTGAAGAATTGATGAAAGTGTTGCACGTATAAGAGCCCTTGTCTGTTTTAATTCCTTGGATACGGTTTCCTTCCACCATGATGTCAGTAACACGTTCATTAAAATGAAACTCAACACCAGCAGCCTGTGCATGTTTCCAAAATGAAAAACAAGCTTTCAAAGGTGAGGCAGTCCCATCTTCAGGTGAAAAAGTGCCACCACGGAGTCCCTCTGGGTTAAGGTGTGGGGCAATTTCGAGATTTTCTTCCTTAGTCAACCAATTAATATTCAAACCAAGGGCGCGTTGTTGGTCGAGAAGACCTTTTAAAGTCGCTTCTATTTCATCCGTGTAAGCTACGAAATTGTAACCACCGGAACGCCAGTCAATATCATCGCCGTAAGTTTCTTTCCAGGTTGAGAAGATCTGAATGGAACTGGTACATAAATGAATTTTTGAAGGGTCGGAATGAGTCGCCCTTACACCACCGATTGCGTGCTTATTGGAAGCCTGACCTGGACTTGCCAGGGCTTCGATCACCAAAACGCTCAAACCTGCTTGCGCCAGGTACATGGCAGTGGGTGTCCCGATGGAACCTGCGCCAGCAATTATGACATCGTAAGGTTTAGTCTGGCTCATCAGTTTTTCCCTGCGCTTTCGCTTGATTTTTCAATGAAATCTTTCACTGGAACCTCTACATAAACCGGTCGAACGGGTGGGTCGGTCACCTCTGACAATGGCACTCCTTCAGCAGTAAACATACGTTTGATCAGATTTAGACAGGTCTTACCGCCACAGGAACCCATGCTGGCATGTGTGACTGCTTTGATTTGGTTGATATCTCTAACACCAAGTCTGATTAACTTCTTAATTTCGCCAGCAGTGACCCGTTCACAACGACATATGTAAGCGTCATCGTCCAAATTCCCAGGCATATCTGAGTCGGGTTCGAACTCTTTGACCTGGTTGGGGCGTATCACCGTGAAACCAGCCACATGCTTGGCAATATTCGTTGGCACTTCGATGCTCAACAAACGTGTACCGTCTTTATAACCGGCAACTGTTTTGATTTTTTCGATCTTGAATTTTCCAAGTGCAAGGCCATCCGTGTTGGTGGCTTCAATTTCGTTCCCAACAACAATATCCGGGTAGTTTTGCTCGACCGGCAGACTGACCATGGCAGTCTGTTCGCGTTTACGAAAGTCAATGAGACTGATCGCCAATCCCGGGCAGACTGCCACGCAGCGACCACAGGCGATACATTCATCTACCCTTTCCTCGTCAAAATGTGGCAGGTGACGGATATCCGTTTCATCGACGAAGATCAAATCCTTCGGGCAGACACTGGAGCAAGGGTTGCATGGGATCTCCTGGGTACAATGAAATACCGGGAAAACACCATCCAGCTTATCAATATGATGTTCTGGCACCACCATCCCGGGTTTAGACTTGAGGATTTTTTCAGTCACCAACCAGGAAACAGGGATCTCAGGCAAGTCTTTACCCAATTGTTTGGCAATTTCATTCCCGACGATTTTTCCAGAGAATATTGCAGCAGAAGCCTCAGCAATCTCATTCGCATCTCCCGCTGCATAGACATCCATACCAACATCTTTTGCAGCCTTAAGGAATTCATCCACGGGATCCAATCCGACCGCTATGAGTAAAGTGTCACAATCGTAAATCTTTTCAGTCCCGGGAATTGGTTGAAATTGTTTATCGACTTGCGCGATCACTACCGACTCAACCTTGTCTTTACCTCGGGCTTCGAGCACTGTATGAGAGGTGTAAATCGGCACACCAGAGCGTACCAGTTTGTCTTTATGCACTTTGTAACCGCCGCATTGTGGAGCGGCTTCGACTAAACCAGCCACGTGGATGCCTGCCTGGATGGCGTGATAACCTGCAATCAGACCAACATTTCCGCCGCCGATAATGAACAGGTTTTCACATGGTTTGACCAGGTCGCGATTTACCAGTGTCTGAAATGCACCAGCACCATACACCCCGGGTAAAGTATTTCCAGAAAAACTAAGACTGCGTTCTCTTGCCCCAGTTGCCACCAGGAGAATTTTCGGTTTGATGTGAACATTCTCTTTTTGATCACGATAAACAGCCACTACCTTGTCTTCAAAGACACCCACAGCAGTGGAATTCGTCCAGACTTCTATGTTGGGAAGTTCTTCGACCTGTTTCGCCAGGATTTTAGCGATCTCGATTCCTCTTGTGCCGGCATAGACTGCATTGGTCGAACCAAAAAAGCGGTGAGTTTGTAGAACAAGCTTGCCGCCAAGATGGTTCTTATCATCAATCAGGAGTACATCCACGCCCAATTTGCCAAGTTCGACTGCTGCTGAAAGCCCTGCGGGACCAGCACCAATGATCAGTACCTCGCATTCCTGGTATCGGGGAAAAGTGTCTGACTTGGGTAGAGGTGCAAAAGATTCAGGCAGAGTGGGCAAGCCATCTGCAGGCTGTACTTTCATACCTTCTTTCACCGCTGTCATACAGGCTTTCACGGGTAGTCCATCAGCGATCACCATGCACTGTGAGCATTGTCCGTTGGCACAAAAAATGCCTTGTGGGCTATGATCCTTGATGTGATGTCTAAAAACCTGGATTCCCTGGGCGATCAGGGCTGAAGAGATCATTTCGTTCTGTTTTGCGTAAAAAAGTTTGTCTTGCCAGTAGAAAGGAATTGTTGCTTCGCTTTCATCGATCAGAATTGGGTGAGATTTGATTCGATAATCGGTCATAAACTCCTCAAGGGTATGGTTTAGTGTCTAATATTACCACTTGGGAACAATTCTGAACTGAAATCTGTTATTCTCAACTGTTTTTTTCTTTTCCAAGAAATCCGTATAGGAGATGTGCATAACGTTTTCCTTAACTAAAATGCTGATCGGCTCTGCTCATTTCGCAAACGCAAACCGGACAGTATACAGAACTATGGCAGGATGATATCAGGTGGCTACCCCCTCCAGCAAAATAATCAGGGGGTGAGAGGTCGGTGATTAATGCTTGCTTTAAATATTCCGCTGAGATTCTAATTTGACAAACCTAATCGTCGTCAAAAATTTCCTGGTACTTCTGGTCGAGCTCATCATCTGCAAGGTGAGAGTAACGCTGGGTCACAGCAATATTCGTATGGCGTGCCAGGACCTGGGCCAGTTTAAGGTTGCCTGTGCTGCCCAGGATGGTCGTGACAAAATAATGTCTGAATGAGTGGGGGGTGATCGTACCGACCGCATCTTCGCCAAGGCATTCCCGTACCCGATCCCTCACAATTGCCCTGCCGCTTGTTGTCGAAATAGGTCTGATCTTTTTACCAACAGCCTTATCGTGCCTGGCAAAAATTGGCAGTGCCGCCAATGCCTTACCGCCCACGCCGTCAAGTTCTGAACGGCTCTGCAAGTAATCCTTCATTGCCTGTAAACTGCGTTTAGAGAAACGCAAAACTGCCTCTTTGTTTCCTTTGCCGATAATAATTGCCCGACTCTCATGCCAATCGATGTCGCCACGACGCAGATTGCAGGCTTCGTGTACACGTAAACCTGTATCGGCGAGGGTGATCAAAAAAGCCCGGTCACGCAGATTGATCAACCTTTCCTCAATGCCGTCGGTCGGCTTTTGTTTTAGGTCCTCCGCATAATCGAGCACCTTTTCAATATCATTCTTTGGGAACTGAGGTAAACGCACACCCGGTCGGCGTGTGCGCTGTTTGATCAGAAGACGCACACGGGGGAGATTGATCTGCGCAAGGTTTTCACCCGCGATAAATTCATAGAGACCAACGGTGGCAGTCATATACACCTGTTCAGTAGCAGAAGAAAACTCCTTGAGCGCCGCTGCCATCCAGATAATTGCATCTTCGTTCAGTTTGCTGATATCGCTAGTTTCAATATCCAGCCCATTTCCAGTCAAAATTTCGCTGAATAAGTGCATGGCATTTGTGTAAGTGCGGTACGTATTGGCACTTCGTGAGAGTTTGACGGAATTTATATAACGATTAATACATTCCTGAATAACCATAGTTTAACTCTTATATTATCTTACTATTGCGCATAGTTTAGCTTTTATATAACTTATCGTAACCATATTATATCAAATTCTGTTGCGTTAGGGGAGGGCGGTCACGTTTATAATAGTCTCGTTGCTTTTCCTGGAGGTTTCATAATGACCGAAGTTGACTGCTCATTTACGGCTGAAGACAAATGGTTCCGCCTGCGGGCTTGTGGAATCCTGATTAATAATGGCAAAGTATTAATGATCAGGAATGATCGTGATCCTTATTATTATTCGGTTGGGGGCGGGGTCCAGCACGGTGAGGCGATCGAAGATGCAGCGATCCGTGAGGTTTGGGAAGAGACAGGGGTCAATTTTGAGATTGAGCGACTGGCTTTTATTCATGAAAACTTTTTCAATGGTGAAAAAGGGGGCATTTTTGATGGGTTGATCTGCCACGAGCTTGCCTTTTACTTTCTTATGAAGTGGCGTCCAGAGTGTCCCATCCAAGACACAGGTTTGACCTTCGACGGATTACGCGAGCACCTGGTGTGGTTGGACATCGCTGACCTGGACCAGGAAGACCAGGTTGTTTATCCCGAATTTTTCGCAAGGGAATTGCGAGAACTGGGTAATCATCCAAAACATATCGTGACCAAGCGAAGTTAGCAGTATTTAGGTTGCATCATCCCAAACCATTAGCGAATCCTCCCCCGTTTGTATTTCCTCGCTATTATTGCTTACGATAATGATACTTATCGTAACCTTTTGATATTTTTTACACTTTTTCCTCTCCCCCACCTGAAGTCAAAAATTGATTAGTTTCTACGAAATGGATCTGTAAATCAAGATATGATCGATATGCTTATTAGGTGTTTCAAGAGCAGTTCTATTTCCCACGACTTTTTAACGAATTCCACGAACCCACCCAAGGTTCGCCAAGGCGATTTTTATCTGAGACGACGATCTGGCTGAATTGCTGAGCAATCTGAATCAGCTCTATCGCAATCGAACCCCAATCTTGTGCCAAAACTGCCTTCTCCAATGCCAGACGACGTGGCTCTGTCCAGCCCCATTCCATCCTGTATCGATCAGCCTTCAGCCAGTAATCCCGTTTTTCCCATGCAATGGCGCTGGTATCTACAGATTCTTCTATCTTTTCCAGAGCCAAAACAACGAAGGCTGCCATATCAAGGCTTTCACGATCTGGCTGCCCTTTCTGCATCAATTTTCGAATCGCCAGTACGATTGATTTTGTTAATCGGTTGCGGTAAGTTGTCCCGCTTTCAGTGGATTTAATAGTCATAAATATTCCTTTATAAATTAATCGCGGGCAATTATAGCCCAACTCCCCCACCCCACAGTGGTGTCAGATATATGAAATATAGTTGTAATTTATATAAATAACCGTTCGAAATTCCGAATGAAATGATGTTCTACTCCACAGTCACAATCCATGAAAAATAAGGATGATCTTCTGAGACAGGCATGAACAGGTATGAATAGCGTTAAGATACTTTGTTCCTCAGGGTCACATGATTCCTGTATTAGAACCGCTTGTGAATTAATTATCGATTAACTTAAAATTATCCTTCACGAAATTAACTTTTCAGATATAATCCATTTTACAGACACACGTCTGGTAAAACTGAATATTTTCAAAATAGAGGCGCGGCGGATGGCGTAGAAACTTCATTAGCACTCCAGGGTTGGAGGAAGAATCGAATTATCCGTTGCCGAAGGGTCAAAGGAGAGCCCTCTCCTCCGCCTTGGTGTCCCGAAGCAATTTCGGCCACTGTCATGCAGTCGCATGGAGCGCTATGTGTTCTTTTCAACACATAGCGCTTTTTAATTCGAAAGGAATAGCAATGAATAAAGTTATGATAAGGTTACGAATCGGAGCAGAAAATGCTCATTATGGAGGAGGATTGGTGGACGGAGCGCATCTGACCAAGCTGTTCGGCGATGTTGCCACGGAACTGCTCATTCGGCGCGATGGCGATGAAGGGCTCTTCAGAGCTTATGACAATATCGAATTCCTGGCTCCAGTCTATGCCGGTGACTTTATCGAAGCCAAAGGATGGATCACAAGTGAAGGCAATACATCGCGGAAAATGACTT
>ENA-UOOK01000899-UOOK01000899.1-fermentation-metagenome-genome-assembly--contig:-NODE-899-length-39874-cov-5.727165_pt1 | contig 39874 bp, 44 predicted proteins | sample MGYA00245777_ERZ724023 | MGnify/ENA primary metagenome ERZ724023 (study PRJEB28704, sample SAMN03018312) | fermentation metagenome | biome: anthropogenic terrestrial biome; feature: soil; material...
CGACATGGAGGTCGCGAGCCGCTTTTGGTTCAGGAGGAACCTTAAAGCGGTTACCCGCTTTCAATCGAAGCTAAGCTTTAGAATACTCCAAGAAATTCACCGGAAGAAGGAAACACCATCCAGCCCCGGCGGAGATTAATAATCTTATCCTTTCACGTACCCTCACCAACTTTTAAACCGAAGCCGCCGCCTTTTTCCGTCGCAGCAGATCGACAAAGGCTTCTAAACGGGTCATCATCCCCGCCTCAGCCGAATGCTCATCGATGACCAACGTCAAGATGGGCAGCTGGTAAGTGGCACTAACCGCCGGGGTAATGCTCTGGGCGACAATCTCCGGCATACAGGTGAAGGGAAGAACTTGAATCACCCCATCCAACCGGTTAACCCCGGCATCCACCATCTCCGCAATCGTCTCCCGGCCATGACCGCCAACCGAGGAGGCGAGAAAAGGTTCCGACAGCAGAACAGTGCGGCGCCTATGGTGGGGATAGCAGAAGCCCAGCAGATGTTCCTCCGCCCATTGTGAAATCGACATGGAGCGGACTACTTCCACGCCCATCTCCCCGAGCAACATCTCTAAATGAAAATTCACCCGCGGTTCCAAGACCATATAGATCTCACCGATAATTTTCACCCGGATCCGCGGTGTTCCGGTCTCCGGCAAGCGATTTTTCTTCAGCCACTCTGCTAACTTCTGGTAATGGCGGCCTAATTGCAGAACCTTCGTTTCCTGGCGCATCGCGGCGAGAAATCTCTCGTAACTACGCTGAGTTTCTCTTTGATCCTTACTACGGGGTAAATCGTAACGGAAAAGCGCATTCCCCTGGTCTACCCAGCGTATTTTCTGCCAAGCCAGTCTTAAGGCCGCTACAGCCCGGTGGAGGGGGACGTTTTCCAGCAACACCTGCACAGCATGGTATAGTTCCTGCCGCTTCCCTCCCAACGGTTCGAGGAGTAAGAGCTTGAATTTGTAACCTAAATCCTCGAGAATCTGCTGTTGGATCTGGGCGTAGTATCCGAACCGACAAGGACCTACTCCACCGGCCATCACAATGCCTTCCGCCCCCTGTTCCAGCCCTTCAATAAAATTGCCCAGGTTAATCTTGAAAGGAAGGCACGCCCCTTCCGGTGAATACTTAGCGCCAAGTTCAAAAGTGCGTTTATTGGTCGGCGGGGCCGACACCGCCTCGTGACCTAAGCCGTTGATTAAAGTTTCCACCGGAATCGAAAGCAATCCCATGTGGGGAAAGGTTAGACGCAACTTAATCTCCTCTTTCTATTCAACAGATCGATAAAGGCTTCGATTCTGGTCACAAATCCGGCCTCCCCCGAATGCTCGTCTAAATCCAGCTGCAAGAGGGGCAGCCCCAGTACTTTTGCCTCCTTCTTAATCAACTCCCCGATTAAAGCCTCTGGGCCGCAGGCAAAAGCGCTAAGGTAAATAACCCCTTCTACCTTTTGCTTACACAAAAGACGAAAGGTTCCAAAAATCCGCTGGCTCAAGGTCCAAAACAAGGGTTTAGCCAAAACCCCTAATTCCACCTCAATCTGCTGCGGCGTGAAAAACTCCGGGGCCAGTACTTTAAAGCCATACCGACGCAACAGACCAATTGTGTCCAAATTGATAAAGGAATCATATAAACAGTAGGGATGTCCGATCAACCCGATGGCACGTTGGCTTTTTTCCCGACTAAGTAAAGCCCCACCCAGCAAGACCTTTTCGGCCTCCACAGGTAACAGTCCTTGTTGAAGGAGATGGTGGTAGGCACGGAAGGCTTGCTCCGCCTTGCGCAGCCCTTTTCTAATTTGGCCGTAGGAAAAGCCCTGGCGTAGGGCTTCCGGGAGGGCCTTAGCCGATCCCAACGCACAGTTTTTTTCACTTTTCCAGACCATAATCGGATGATCGCCCACGGCCTGCTTAGTCATTTCCGGTAATCCCATAAATTTCGGGCAAATATAATCTTTGCGGTTAATACTAACCAAACGGGGGATTAACAAGACATCACACTTGGATTTTAAGGCCAGCGTATGTCCAAGGAATACTTTCACCGGTAAACAAGCTTCGTCCACCGCAGCTTTTACCCCGGCATTCAGAAGCTTTTTCCCGGTTGGTGCCGACACCAGCGGGGAGAGACCCAGCTCCGTTAAAAAAACCTGCCAAATCGGGCCATACCAGTAATAAAGTAAAGCCCGGGGAATCCCAATTTTAATCATAACCCCTCCTTCAGGTCGGTACCCCAACGGATACAACACAAAAAGCTTAAACCGGCAAACCGTGGTATTTAAGAATCTCCTCAATTGCCCTGGTGGTAATAGTGGCGCCTGCGCTCGCCCGGTCCGCCGGGGACATTTTGCCGATATCACCAATCCCCACCACCACAGGAACTTGCAGCCCATTTAACACATCAACCGTGTCGCCTTCTACCTTTTTTCCGCCTTCCGGCTCCGGGTGGCCTTTCTTATCGACCGCTCCTAGGTGGACCTGACCCTCCTGGGTAATGGAAAAACTCACCGGTACACCAGCCACGTGTTTCGTATCGGCGGCGACGGCAATTACCCCTAAGACTTGAAACGCGTCATCGCCCATTAAAGCCTCAAGCATCCGCTCGCCATGACCCTTCCCGCGCTCACCGGCATCATCCGCCATCACCAAGACCGGGTCACCCTCTGCTTCCTTGATCGCTTTCTGCAGCGCGGCTTCTGGCAATGGGGTAGGATTCCCAGCCGAAGCGGAAATTGTCCTTAAGCCCAGTTTTTCCCCAGCCGTTTGAATACTCTGCCGAGCCTGGTTATCACCGTCGGTAATGACAATGATCCTCTTCTTCTCCATCCTGCACCTTCCTTATCAGCTCTTCTTGCACAGTGCCAACCAACTGGCGCAACCGGGGGAGGGAGCTAATGATCCCGCTGGCCGCCAGTGGTTTACCGATCCGATTACACCGTAGTTTTTTCGACATAAACCCGCCGATCCGGGTCTTCAGTCCAATTGCCGCTAAAGTATTGACCAGTAAGATCTGGTCGGCCTGTCCCAAGTGACCGGCTAAACTAAGCATCGCGCGGATACAAATCGGAGCCTGACTATTCAGGCCCAAAATATAAACCTCATTGTCGGCGGCATCCCGACCCACCAAATACGGTTCACCCCAATCGGCGGCTTCAGCCAGATCAAATTCGGGAATCGCCATAATGGCTTCCTTCGTAACCGACCCTTCCATCGGCAGGTTTCCCAGATGTAATTGGGAGGCCACCACCGATGAATGGGCGCGGCCATAACAATGATAGATTATTTTCATTCTACAAGTTCCTCTGTACTTGATCGACCAGTTGGCCGATGGCATTATACCAACCGCATAACCTCGGCCTAGCCTTAACCTCCATGGGATTGTTTCGGTTTAAATAAGCTTTGCAGTTAATAAAGAGGTAGTTTGTAGGATCTTCGTCCAAGAGCGGCAGCATTTTGTTGATTGTTTTCAGTACTAAATCCGGTTTGCGACCCACCGCTAGAATAAACACTGTTTCCCCTTTCCGCCCTTGTCCCAACTGAAGAATGGTACCAACTTCCCGCTGCTCCACGCCATTACGAAAAGGGAGCTGTTGTCTGAGCAGAAAATGTAGCTCTTTTCCCGTCTTAACGCTGGGAGGGAAATAACCCAGATGGATAGCTGCTGCGATCGGCGCCACCGCATCTTTCCCCTCCCAGTGATAAATCACTTTAAATCCTCATTCCTCCTTCGGGTCCTCACCATCGGTGCCTGTTCCACCCGTCGTTCCACCAATTTTAGCGCCGATTCTACCCAGACCACCATTGATCGCAGAATAGATCCCAATTCCGACAATGGCGAGTCCGATAATCCAGAGGAGAGCGCGGGTCGACCCGCCACCAACAGCGCGATTACTGGCCCCCGCCCTGGTTAAAACATCCTGGGCTGCCGTGGCAAAGATGGCTGCTCCCCTCTCTGCTTCTTCCCGGCTATTTTGATGGGCACCCAGTTCTACCAGGAGCATCCGTGGAGCCAGATCCTGATTATACTTACCTTTGCCATAAAAAATCCCTTTAATAAAACCCGGGTACTTCTTATCCACTTCTGCTTTGACTTGTTGGGCGAAAGCCTCATTGGCTTTCATATTCGGATTCTGCCTGCCCACCACCAATTGGGCTTTGGTGACCGCCGTATTGTTAATCTCCTCGGCATACTCATCGGGCGGTACAGCATCACGGTGTATATCAATCAAGGCAATCGGGTTTTTTTTGAGCAATTCAACAGCGGTCCGCCGAGAGCGGTCATAAGCCATTGCATCATGGGGCTCATGGGAGGTTTTATCGTGCACAACGTTGCTCCCCCGCTCCTGTAAAGTCTGCGCCATGGAATCACCAACGCGTAAGATTCCTCCGTTGCCATGGACACTAGAGCTTCCATCGGTCGGAACGTATGATTCGTCCGAATGGGTATGGTAAATGGCCACCGGCCGGTTTTCCCCCTGAACATACTCTTCTCCCCTAGCCAAGAGCTGAGAGAGGGCAGTACCAATCCTTGCGGCTAAGGACGGGACGATCGCTGCTTCTAAATTCACTTTACGTACCAACCGCAGATGGGCGGTGTCCTCTTTAACTTCTTCCACCCGGTAGAGGTAATTATCGGCTGAAAGGTATTGATCGCCTTTTCCCACCTGATGGCTTGTGCGGCAGATTACTTCTCCCTCTTCATTCACCAGTGTATAGTAACCATCTTCCCGCTCGGTTTCTCCCCAGACCGGAATAGTTAAAGCGAGGAGTAGTAACAGGACTAAGCTGCAAATTCGGCATCCTTTTTTAGCCATTTTCGTCGCCTCCTTCCCTTTGGTCGGGTTCCTGAAGCCCCTCCGGACGATCCGGGGAATGATCCGGTCCTCCCTGCAGCCTTTCCCGGGTTTCACCGATGACTTCAGCTATGATAACCCCGATTATCCCCGCCAGAACCACCGTATCTAAGACGCCGGCCCCTCCGATGCGGGTCGGACCGAAACGTCCGGTCACCGCTCCTTCGACGGCACGGATCAGATCAGCTAAGATTATCCCCATCGTGGCGCTGACAAACGCTAGCCGCCGCGAACGTCCGATTAGATAAGCGGTAATCCCGGCAATGATCCCCCATAGATATTGTGGTTCAATAAACCCAGCATAGGTGTCAAAAGCATAGATTTTCGACACCCCATAGATGACAGCGCCGACCAGTAAAGATCCCCAGATGCCGCGGTTCGTCTCTTTCGCCGTTCCCGCCCGGTATAGTACATAAATACTGAGCGCCAGCGGGATAATGGCGCCCCCGAGATTGATACTGACCGGCGGTTCGCCACGGTAGAGCGGGATCTCAATAAAACTGCCCACCACCATTGCGCCGATGATGATTAAAGCTTGTTTATCTGTAAGGTACAAGCGGTCCAGAACCTGCTGGGCTAAACCAAGGAGAATCAAAATTCCCGCCCCAATTAGCAGCAACAAACCAATGCTCATCTCGTTCCCTCCTTCTGCAATTCTCGAAGCTAAAATTTATTATCCCACCGCTTTAAATTCCAATTCGGGCTTTTTGCGTTGTCAGTTGAATAAACCATATAAAAAAGGCCTTCCTCCGTAGAGGAAAGCCTCCAAAGCCAGCTTGGCTTTTTAACTTTATTCCTGGTCTTGGTTTAGATTCATCTTCTCCGCCAAGAGGTCACCCAGGTTAGAGGAGAGCGGTTTTTCTTCAAGGCCGGGGATGGATTGGGATTGTTTTTGTCCGCGGGGTTCACGGTGTTCACGGTGTTCTCGAGCCGGTTCTGGTTTTCTCTCCTGTGCTTCGCGGAGGCTTAGACCGATTCTTCGATCCTCCGCATCAACTTTCACTACTTTCGCCCGGACGGTCTCCCCGATCTTTACTACTTCATCCGGTTTTTCGACCCGTCGGTCGCTGAGTTGGGAGATATGAATCAGACCATCGATCCCTTCCTCTAAATTAACGAAGGCACCGAAAGAAGTCAGGCGGACCACTTTTCCGTCAACCACATCGCCCACCTTGTATCTTTCCCCAATTCCACTCCAGGGATGGGGCGTTAACTGTTTTAAACTAAGGGAAATTCTTTTTGCTTCCTGGTCAACCTTAATGACGAGGACCTGAATTTCCTGGCCTTCAGCCAGTCGCGCCGACGGGTGGGGGATCCGCTCCCAAGCGATCTCAGAAATATGGAGGAGTCCTTCGACGCCCTCCCCTAAATCAACAAAAGCGCCAAAGGGAGTTAAGCGGGTGACCACGCCCGTCCGGGTCTGGTTTTCAGCCAATTCCGCATACATTTTAGCTTCAACTACCGCCCGTTCTTCCGTTAACACCTCTTTCCGCGAAAGCACGGCTCGATGCCGCTCCGGTTCAAAATCAATCACATAAAATTCCGCCTCCAACCCCTCCAAAGCAGTCAGATCACTGACATACCCTAAATCCGCATGGGAAGCGGGAAGAAACACAATCAAACCTTCGACGTTGACCTGGAGGCCGCCTTTGATCGCCCGGATAATTTTTCCCGTTACCCGTCGGCGCTGCTCAAAATCGGCTTTTAATTTTTCCCAGGCCCCTTCTTCATCAGCCTTTCTCTTCGAAAGCTGGGTTTTTTCGTCTTCGGCCTTAACGACCATCACATTAATTTTTTCCCCAACCTCTACCACTTCACGGGCAGAAGCCACTTTTTCGTTAGTCAATTCCGCCAAGGGAATTGTAAAGTCGGACTTCCCGCCTACATTGACCGCTATTTCGTCATCATTAACCAGGACAACGGTGCCTTCTACAATTTTCCCCTGTTCCAAATTGGGGATCTCCTCAAGGACCATTTCCCCATTATCCATGGCTGATTCTCCATTCTCCGGTACCATTTCCCCATTCTCCACTTTATCTACCTCCTCTGTCAGCTGTCCGTTCGTAACTTGATTTTCTTCCATAGTTATACCTCCTGAATAATATTATAATATTGTTCCAGCCAGCTTGCGACCTCGTCGATCTGATCTTGCGGCGTCGACGCACCAGCTGAGACACCAACTATACGTTTATCTTCTAACCACTTAGGATTAATCTCTGCTTTTGATTCTATATGATATGTTGGCGTAAAGGAAGACCCGATCTCTACTAATTTGCGAGTATTCGCCGAATTTTTTCCTCCGATCACCAATAAAATGTCAACCTTTTGGGCAAGGTCGGCCGCTTCAGTCTGGCGTTCCCGGGTCGCATGGCAAATTGTATTAAAGACTTTTAACTCCTTCGTCAAGGGTAGCAAAAGATTCACCACTAGGGCCAACTGCTGTTGGGAGAGGGTCGTCTGGCAGACCAGACCAAGTTTGGCCTTAATTGAACCACGATGCACCTCCTCCGGCGCCGACGGATTTACCACGATGGCTTCCCCGTCCACCGTATCAACCACCGCCTGGACTTCCGGATGGAGGGGATCACCCACCACCACGACCTGATAACCATCGCGCCGTAACCCCTGGGCAAGTTTCTGTTCTTGTTTAACAAAAGGGCAGGTCGCATCAATCACCTTTAAGCCCCGTTCTTCCGCGTCCATAAAAATCTGCGGTCCGGCACCATGGGATCGAATGAGCAGAATCCCGCCTGATTCGGCTTCTTCTAAAGCAGAGATGGTTTTGATGCCACGGCTTTCCAAATCCGCAATCACCCGGGGGTTGTGAATCAAAGGCCCTAATATATAAACCGGCTGCCGGTGGTGGGAACGACTTGCCAGCGCAATCTCCAGCGCCCTTTCCACTCCAAAGCAAAAGCCGGCTTTCTTTCCAATCATAATATTACCCATTTTCCATTCCCGCCCCTGTATTTTTCCTCAATTCCGTCAGACGGGTAAAGATCTGGTCGGTTCCCTCTCGGATCAAATCTTTCTTCGCCGCAGGCCCTTCCAGTTTGAAAGGCGAACCCACGTATGCTCTGATCCGGGGAAACCGGAATAAAGACAGTCCGCGCGTGCCGGTAAACACCATTGGAAGAATCATCGCTCCGCTTTCAACCGCAAGCAACGCAGCCCCCGGTCGCAAAGGATGGATTTTTCCGTCCTTATGGCGCGTGCCTTCGGGAAACATCCCCAGGACTTTACCAGCGGAGAGTACCTCTAGAGCCGAACGGAAAGCCCCCCGGTCGCCTTGACCTCTTTTGACTGGAAATGCGCCTAACCGCCGAAGCAAACCGCCAAAGAACGGAATCCGAAAAAGCTCCTCTTTGGCCATAAAACAAACCTGCCGTTGACGCAGGCTGCAACCGACAACGATCGGGTCGATTAAATTGGTATGATTAGCCACGACAATAACCGGACCTTTTTCCGGTAACTGTTCAGCGCCTACAACCTTCAATCCGTAGAATAATTTGAGCATTCCGTAGAGTATATCTCTGCATAACCTGTACAGCAAAAATGTCAGTCCTCCTGATTTAAGAAAATACAAGCCTGTCGATGCGAACTAAGGTAGCCAGCGTGAGCGGCCTAAACTAGCGACAAGATCCGAGCGACCACTTCCTGGATGGAGAGTCTGCTGGAATCAATGGTTACACTGTCCGCCGCCGGTCGCATGGGGGCAACCGGTCGTCCGGAATCGAAAGCATCCCTTTGTTTTAAATCTTCCTGAATCTCATGTTTCGTAACCGCCGCTCCTTTGGCTTGTAATTCAAGCCACCGCCGCTGCGCCCGTTCCTCAAGGGAAGCGATGAGAAAGATCTTCAAGTCAGCCTGGGGAAGCACCACGGTGCCAATATCACGACCATCCATTACTACTCCACCTAGGTGACCAATGATTTGCTGTTGTTTGACCAGTACCGCCCGGACCCCGGCCACCGCTGCCACGATAGAGACCTTTTTCGTCACCTGATCGGAGCGAATCTGGTCGCTTACATCTTCCCCATCCATAAAAAGATGATAGCCCCCGTCGGCAGTCTGTTTAAACTCCAAAACGGTTTGTGCAGCCAAGTTCGTCAGGGCTTCCTCCTGGGTCAGCACAATTCCAGCCCGTAACGCTTTTAAAGTAATCGCCCGGTACATTGCCCCCGTATCCAGATATAAAATCCCTAAAGCATCTGCCACCAGTTTGGCCACGGTACTTTTACCGGAACCGGCCGGGCCATCGATGGCAATCGTTATGCGCTTATTCAATATTCTTCCCATCCGTCTCTTCTTCACCCTTATCCGGCGTGTAGTCTTCCCTGGCTTGATGAACAACCTTTAACGCCTGTAATAGGTTTTCCTCCAACCGGCCCAAGACCTCCCGCACATAAAGGTTGGCTTCTTTCTCCACTTGCTGAATATAGCTGTAAGCTTTAGTTTTAAGTTCCTTACTCTCTTCTTGCGCCAGTTTTGTCAGATGGTGTTCAGAGAGGAGGCGCTGGGCTTCCGAAGAGGAATGTTCGCGGAGACGGTCCGCCTCTTCCTGTGCTTCCCGGATAATATGTTTTTTTTTCTGGAGAAGCTCCTCCGCCGCCTTCACCTCGGAGGGTAAAGTCAGCTTAACTTTTTTTAAAATCTCCAAGGCCTCATCGGCTGGGACCAAAGCGCGTCCAGCGAAGTGGGGGCTTTTTTTAATTAACTCCTCCAAGCGGTCGAGGAGCGCTAATAAATGGCTACTACTCATCTTCTACCCCCGCTTTTGTTTTTTTCCGCAAAGGTCCAAGGACCGCCGGAGGAACCAGCCCTTCCGGATCGCCACCAAACAGGACAATTTCTTTCACCATACTTGAACTGAGAAAGGAATATTCATTAGCGGTCATCATAAACACGGTTTCAATTTCCGGGGCTAAGTGCTTATTGGTCAAAGCCATTTGAAACTCATATTCAAAATCGGAAATTGCCCGTAATCCTTTGACGATCACCTGTGCCTTGTGGGCCCGGGCAAACTCCACTTGCAAACCACTAAAATGGTCAACGCGGACATTGTGCAAATGCGCTTCCTTAATCACTTGTTTGAGGAGGGTGATTCGCTCTTCAACAGTAAATAAATGTTTCTTCCCAGGGTTATGGCCGACAGCGACGATCACCTCATCAAAAACCTGCGCTGATCTTTGAATGATATCCAGATGACCGTTGGTTGCCGGGTCAAAGCTACCCGGGCAGATGGCAATAGCCATCGTCATCAGCTCCATCGGTAATATACTTCCAAAATTCCAAGGATACTTCCCCATATACCCGCTTATCTACCCGCTGCAAACAGTCTACTTGGTTGGGCAGAAGATCGTACTTGGGAATTTCCACCACCAGCTGTCCGGTAGGAGTCAGCAGCGGCAGCCGGGAAATTAACTCTATGACCCGTAACCAAAGCTTAGCTTTAAAAGGGGGGTCCAGCAAAATAAGATCGAAGGCCTGCTCTTCCCGGCTGATTTTCGGTAAAATCCGCAGGACATCAACGGGAAAGATGCTGACCTCCGTGGTGACGTCGGGTAGACGTTGTAGATTCTGTTTTAAGAGGCGTAAACCCTTCGGATCGTTTTCCACAAAACAAACCTCACGGGCTCCACGGCTTAAAGCCTCAATCCCAAGGGCTCCGGATCCGGCAAACAAATCCAAAACCCGCCCATGCCGGAAGCTATCACCCAGAATGCTAAAAAGAGCTTCCCGCACCCGATCCGTAGTCGGCCTTAGTCCTTGATGAGTTGGTCCCAGCAGTTTTTGTCCGCCGTACTTTCCACCTGTAATTCGCATCTTTACCCTACTTTAAATTGTCCCAAAGTGAGATTCGTTTGTCTCAACTTTTCGCATCCGTCTATACCAAGCAAAATGCTTTCGCAAGCTTTCGCATTTTCCTTGGTGGCTTTGGTTTGCGAAAAGTGAGATTATTCCACCGAGAAGAGATAATAGTATAGAGGTTGTCCACCATAATATAATTCCACTTCCGCATCGGGAAAGAGCGACTGAGCTTTTTCCAGAACACCCTCTGCTTCCTTCTCGTTTACGTCATGGCCATAATAAATAGTAATAAATGAATCCTCGCCTTCCATGCAATGCGTAAGTAAGTCAAGGAGAACAGCGGAGGCGTCCTTCCCTTTACAGGTAATATCGCCTTCCTTTAAACCGATAATATCCCCTTCTTGAATCTCAAGACCATTATAGGTAGATGTTCGCACCGCAAAGGTAACTTCACCGGTAATTACCGTGCTAATGGCTCTGGTCATGGCCTCCTGGTTATTGACCAAGGACTCTTCTGGGGTAAAAGCCATCAAAGCAGCGACTCCCTGCGGGATAGATTTCGAGGGGATAACCGCTACCGGAATATCGGTCAATTCGCCGACTTGCCCGGCAGTCATCACGATATTTCCATTATTCGGTAGAATAAGCACCTGTTTGGCCGCCACTTTCATTGCCGCCTGGTATAAATCTTCCGTACTTGGGTTCATCGTCTGACCGCCAGCGATCACCTCATCCACACCTAGACTGCGGAAGATATTCTGGAGACCCTCCCCGGAAGCAACCGCCACCAGACCAATCTCTTTCACCGCTTCTGGAGGCTGGTCGCGACGGAGCTTCTCTAGACGTTGTTGGCTCTGTTCCACCATGTTGTTGATGTCAATCTCTGATAATTCGCCCAGATGAACAGCATAATCTAAAATAAGGCCGGGATTATTAGTATGAATATGAATCTTTACCGTCTTTTCGTCTCCCACTACTAGCATACTGTCACCATGGGGCGAAAGATCATCTTTGATCGTTTCCAACGCAAGATTTTCGCCGCGGACAATAAACTCCGTACAATACTGGAAAGTAATGTTTTCCAGATCAAAATCATCCTCGACCGGCGCAAAGATATCCTTCTTCTCAACCGGAGTAACCGGATCGGTTTTTTTAACGGAGACCTCCTCACCTTTGAGGGCGGCAATCACACCGGCAAAAAAGAAGAGCATCCCTTGACCGCCTGCATCAACAACTCCTGCTTGTTTTAGGGTAGGTAACATTTCCGGGGTTTTAGCCAGTACTTGATCGGCGTGTTCATAGACTTGCTCCGTAAACCGGATTAGATCTTTCTCTTTCTCCTGAAGTTTCTGGGCTTTTTCGCCTGCTTCTCTTACCACCGTAAGGATTGTTCCTTCGACCGGTTTCCTGACCGCTTGATACGCGGTATTGGCAGCGCCAACAATCCCCTTGGCGATTTCCGCAATGCCCAGCTTCTCCGCCTTACCTACCGCCCGGGCAAATCCCCGAAAGAACTGGGAGACAATCACGCCGGAATTGCCACGGGCCCCCATCAAAGCGCCCTGCGCCGCACGCTCGAGAATCTCCGGAACTGCATCCTTGGCTTTATCCGCTTCTCTTAAAGCAGCTTGAAAAGTAAGGGACATATTCGTTCCTGTATCCCCGTCCGGAACCGGAAACACATTCAAGGCATCGACTTCATCTTTATGCCCTACTAAAGTTTCCACGCCGGCAGCAATTATCTTTTTTAATTTTGGTCCGTCGATTAAATCAAGGCTCAATCCTTGACCCTCCCTACAAATTGCCGTTACTTCCCGTGCGGACACCGGTCACAATCACATTGATCTTGGTGGCCACCACTTCGAGTTGATGTTCAATCGCGTATTTTACATTTTCAATCACATTATGGGCAACTTCATTAATTTTGGTTCCATACTCAACAATAACATAGAGATCAACGATCACCCGGTTATCGTCAATCCGCACTTCAATTCCTTTAGTTAAATTCTCTTTACCCAGAAGTAATTCGGAAATGCCATCCTGAAAACTCCGGGACGACATCCCAACCACACCAAAACATTCCAAGGTAGCAATCCCTGCCACCATGGCAATAGCTTCCGGGGCAACGTCAATCTTTCCCAAAGGTTTTTGGGAATTGACGGAGAGGTTTCTCTCCACAGATCAGACCTCCTTTGAGGATAAAATCTTAAGTTATATTCGCCCTTCTAACCCCATCTCCTGCTCAATTCGGAAAAAACCATGAAAATCCGGGGTTAACCGCGGGGCGAACACCGGCAAACCTTCCTTTCCCTCCCTATTATATAACTAAATTCTTTAAATAACTTCTTTCCTCAACAAAAATATCCTCTTTTCCGAATCATTATCGTAATTTTTGGTAATATTAAAAATAATATTAAACGCATTTTGCTTGCGGTGGTCTGTATGTTGTGATAAAATCAATACTGTCATGTATTAAGCTTTGGAGGTGTAAACGAAGTGTCTGCTCGTTGTGATATTTGCCAAAAAGGACAAAAAACTGGTAATAAGGTAAGTCACTCTAACATTAAAACCAGACGGGTTTGGAAGCCGAATATTAAACGGATTCAAGTGATCATGGATGGATCACCTAAAACCATTAAAATTTGTACCCGTTGCCTACGCTCTGGGAAGGTACAAAGAGCAGTCTAAGGTAGAGTGTACCCCCAAAAAAGGCCTTTCTATGGGTCTTTTTTGTTTGTTTATCGGTTACTTTAACTAGAGTTCATTATAAATGAGGCAATGAGGTGATTTAATGGTGAGTCGTTACCATCAAATGAAGCTTTTTACCGGTACTGCCAACCCTGCTTTAGCCCAGGAAATCGCCGATTATCTCGGTGTTTCCCTAGGCGGAGTACGGATTTCCCGTTTTGCCAACGGTGAAATTTATGTTCGTTACGACGAAAGCATCCGTGGGGTTGATGTCTTCGTCATTCAACCTTTTTCCAAGCCTGTCAATGAGACCCTAATGGAACTATTGATTATGATTGATGCACTGAAACGGGCGTCCGCCGGACGGATCACCGCGGTGATCCCATTCTATGCTTATGGCCGCCAGGAAAAGAAAACTGCCCCCCGGGAACCGATCACGGCGCGGATGGTCGCCGACATTCTTTCCGCGGCCGGCGCCGACCGGATCTTAACGATGGATCTTCATTCTCCGGCCATTCAGGGCTTCTTTAATATCCCGGTGGACAACCTTACTGCCCTGCCCCAACTCTCCGCCTACATAAAAGAGCAGAATCTCACGGACGGTGTCGTCATCGCTCCTGATGCGGGCGCGGTAAAAAAGGCAGAAAAACTTGCCACTTCCCTGCATCTACCTTTGGGAGTCATGTATAAAAGAAGACCGGCCCCTAATGTTGCCGAGATGTCCTTTTTTATTGGTGACGTCGAAGGGAAATCCCCCATTATCATTGATGATATGATTGATACCGCTGGTAGTCTATCCCAAGTCATTAACGCTTTAGTGGAAAGAGGATCCAAGGATATTCATATTCTCACCACCCATGGCGTCTTTTCGCCACCGGCCTTAGACCGCATGAACCGGCCCAACATTAAAGAACTGGTGGTCTGTAATACCTTACCCTTAGCCCCGGATCCAAACTACCCGAAGCTAAAAATACTTTCGGTCGCCCCCTTATTTGGTGATGCGATTAAGCGTATTCACAAAAACATTTCCGTAAGTGACCTTTTTGATTAAAAACGAACAGCTGCTGTATTAAGGAAGCTGGGTGAGCGACTAAAAATACTAGTCTGTCGTCAGTCTCACATTTCGCATTCAATACTATACCATGAAAAACGCTTTCGCAGGCTTTCGCGATTTTTCATGGTTGCTTAGGTTGCGAAATGAGAGACTGACGACCATCTGCTGTGGCCGCTGGGGTTTGTTGATTCACCCAGCTTTATTACAAATATTATGGAAGCTGGGTGAATCAACTAGTTCCTGGCGAGTAATTTATTGCTCGCCAGGAACTGTTTTCAATACCTCCGGCAGACTGATAATTGGCTGTCCGCCAAAATAAACCTGGGGCACTTCACCCATGATAATCGCTTCGGTTAAGGGGACTTCGGTTTTAATTTCCACCTGGGAGCCTAATAAGGGAACGAGAATCCGGACCGTCGTCCGCACCTCCAAAGAGATTTTGTGCCGCGTTTGGTTGATTCCAGCTTGCTCAAAAAGGTCGTAAACCCGGCTTTCTACCGTACCGACCGGAACAATCACGATCGGGATATCCGGTCCCCGGCCGGCCAGAATTTGACTCCCTAACAATTGGCCGAAGGGGATATAGATTGTATCCTTGGAGTTTTTCATCAGCGCTTGAACCGTAATGGTGGCATCAGAAGCTAAACGGTTAATCTCACCGGTATTAGGTTGCATCAGCACCACCCGTCCCCGGTTATCAACTTTAACCGAGATTAAATCTTCGTAACGGATATTCTTCGCTATTTTCTCCCGGATCGCCTGATTGATTGAGGTTGTAGCCAGTACACGGGCGTGCGCTTCGGCGCGCGCCCTAATTGCGGGTCGCAATTGGTGATCAGCGAAGAGGAATCCGCCGATCAAACAGAGAATAAACAAGATGAAGAGCAACGAGGCTTTTCTTGGGATAACGGAAGGTAACACTATTAATCGTCTTTTCTTTCGCAGTCGCATGCGCATTCAACTCACCACCCTTATGACTGACTTGCTCCGTCAATCGCCTTTCTTTTTACTATTTTTATGCCAGCTTTAAAAATACTTACCTAAGAATCCTAAGGGTATTGCCTAATTATCGATATTACAATTTAGGCACTACATAATTACAACATGCAATACTAAACCTACCTATTTGGAGGGAAAATCATGGGCAAATTAAGTACTCCTTTCGGCCTATCTTGGCGCCTGATTATGATCATCTTAGTCTCCGGTCTCCTGCTGGGAACAGCAGCTGGAATCATTTTTGGATCCAAAATACCAGACAACCCTCCTCCCCCCGTTGAAGCAACAATTATCTATGATCTTAACGGGGAAGTTATTCAACGGCTTTTTCAAGAAAACCGGATTCCGGTTGATTTCGATCAAGTTCCGGATATGATGAAAAAGGCAGTGATCGCGGTTGAAGATCCGGATTTTTATAACCATCGGGGGATCAAAATAAAAGCAATCCTCCGTGCCGTATGGGTAAACTTTTGGGCTTGGGATTTTAAACAAGGGGGCAGTACTATTACGCAACAATATGCCAAAGTCTCCCTCTTAACCCATGAAAAAACCATCTCCCGGAAGGTGAAAGAATGGTTTTATGCCATCAACCTGGAACGTAACCTCTCAAAGAACGAGATACTCGAACGGTATTTAAACCATATTTATTTTGGGAACGGTGCCCATGGGGTGGAAGCCGCTGCCCAGCGCTACTTTAATAAACATATTTGGGAATTGGACCTGCCCCAGTTTGCGCTCCTCGCCGGGGTCATTCGCAGTCCAGGCTATTATTGCCCGTTCAAAAACCCAGAGAATGCTCTGGACCGACGGTCTTTTGTCTTAGATAAAATGGTGGAAAACAACCATATTTCCGTCGAAGAAGCAACCCTAGCCCGGCAAACGCCCCTCGATGTCGAAAGCCAGGGATCCCGAAACCGGAACGCTCCTTTCTTTGTGGATCATATTATTCAGGAGCTGACCACTAAGCTGAATCTGCTCTCGGATGAAGATTTGTATACTCAAGGCTACCGGATCTATACCACCTTAGATCTGAAGATGCAAGCCTACGCCGAAGAAGCAGTGGAGGGTCTCCCCACCGGGGAACCGGATAAAAGCGGTGTAACCCAGCCCCAAATTGCTTTTGTCGCAATGGATCCGACCAATGGTTACATTAAGGCAATGATCGGCGGCCGTGAGTGGCAAAACACCCAGCTCAATCGGGCGACCAAAGCCCATCGGCAACCGGGTTCCTGTATGAAACCCTTCGTCTATACGGCTGCCATCGATAGCCATCGGTTTACCTCCGCTTCCGTCCTGGTCGATGAAGCCACCGAGTATCCCAACGGGGATAATCCGGAGCCATGGATCCCCCGGAATTTCAGTAGAACATACCAAGGGCCGGTTCTTCTGCGCCGGGCTTTAGAAGACTCCTTAAATACGATTTCGGTCCGCCTCACCGATCAGTTGGGCGTCAGTACTGTCTTTAAAACAGCGCAAAAAATGGGTCTGAAGAGCCTCCTCTCCTCCGGGCAACTAAATGATATCGCCCTTTCTCCCTTATCGCTGGGCGCTTTGACCAAAGGGGTCACCCCCTTAGAACTGACCGCCGCCTATACGCCCCTGGCCAACAAGGGCATTTACTCCGAACCGCTAGCCATTCTAAAGGTCACTGACAGCCAGGGACGGGTTCTCCTTGAGAATTCACCGGACCGACACGTCGTCATCCGCGAAGCGGTTGCCTATGTCGTCACGGATATGTTGAAAGGGGTCATTGAAAACGGAACCGGACGCCGGGCCCAGATCGGACGACCGGCCGCCGGAAAAACCGGTACCTCCGATCAAGATACCAATGCCTGGTTTGTGGGCTACACACCGGAGTTAATTGCCGGAGTCTGGATCGGCAATGACAGTCAGGCTCTTCCCTTGATTATCAATAACACCAAAATTACCAGCGGTTACGCTGCCGGGATTTGGGGGGACTTCGCCAAGCGTGTGCTGGCTAAAACACCAATTACCGATTTTCCGTTCCCCTCCGGCGTTACCCCGAACATTGAAGTTTGCGCGGAAACAGGTTACCTGGCCTCCGCCTATTGTCCGGAGACCATCCGGGAACTTTTTATCACCGGTACGGAACCGACTGATTCTTGTCCGACCCACGCCGCTTCCGACCTTGGCAGTAAAATCAGTCTCCAAGTCTGTCTGGACTCCGAAGCGCTGGCTACCACCTTCTGCCCGTCGGAACGGGTGATTACCAAAACCTACTGGGCGGTCACCGGTACAGAAACCAACGACGGCAGCCCAATGCCGACCGAAAACTGCCCGCTCCACGGCGAAACTCAAGCCGAAGAGATCGTTGTTGAAGTCTGTAACGAGTCAGGCCTCTTGGCTACGCCCTTCTGTCCCTTTGAAGCGGTGGAAACCCACTCCTTCACCCCAGGAGAAGAACCGACTCTCCCCTGCAACTTACATTCTGGTCGAAACCGACGGCACTAAGGATCCTAAACAAGCTGCCAACAGCAACTAAAAGAACCAGCCATCTTCAAGCGTGATTGCTCGACTTATGGCTGGTTCTTTCTTATTCGAAACTAAACATAACAACAGCGCTAGAAAATTAGCTTCTGCCGCCGTATCCAGATGTTTTCTAATAAACCGATGGCAAGCAAGTTGGTAATGACCGAACTGCCGCCGGAACTGATAAAAGGCAGGGGAATTCCGGTAATCGGCATAATCCCGATATTCATCCCGATGTTCTCTAGGATATGAAAGAGGAACATGGCCATAATTCCGGCGGTTACCAACACCCCGTATTTATCTTTGGCTTGTTGCATAATCACCAGACAGCGCCAGATCAGGACGAAATATAAAGAAAGGACCACAAAGCCGCCGAAAAAGCCCAATTCTTCACAGAGAACCGCAAAAATAAAGTCATTATGACTCTCGGGAAGAAACCCTAACCGCCCCTGGGTACCCTGGAAGAGACCTTTCCCCATAAAGCGACCGGAGCCAACCGCAATGATGGCTTGCCGCACATTCCAGCCGCTCCCGGTCGGATCCCGGTCCGGATTCAGAAAAACCGTCATTCGCTGAATCTGGTAGGGTTTAAACGGCAACGGAGTTCCAAAGAAATGATGGCCGACAAAGATCGCCACCAAAACCAAAATTCCGAGTAAAACGAGTCCCAGTAAAAAACGGCGATTATAACCGGCAATATACAGCATGACAAAGAAGAAAAACAAGAAGACTAAAGTAGTACCTAAATCAGGTTGCAATAAGATCAAGACCAATGGGAAAAAGATATGCACAAAGGGAGACCACAGGTCCCAAAACGAATCAATTTCTTCCTTATCTGCCAAATGCTTAGCTAAAGTCAGAATCACCAAGAGTTTCGCAATCTCCGAAGGTTGCAACGAAAAAGACCCGCCCAAAGTAAGCCAGGATTTCGCGCCCTTCACTTCTAAGCCCATCGGCGAGATGACCAAGACCAACAAAAGGAGGTTAACTCCATACAGAATCTGGTGGACCAGGTCTGGGAGGCGGTAATCGCTGAACATGATCATTAGCATCCCCAGTACCCCAATGGCCACTGCGACCAACTGTTTTTTGACCAAAGCAAAAGGGTCTCCGCCGGTTAGAGCATAGTTGTTCCTGGTGGTGCTATAAATCATCACCAAGCCCATGAGCACCAGCAAGAGAACGGAGATGAGCAAGTAGTAATCGATGTTTTTAAAAAATTTCTTATCCCACACGTCTTTGTCACCTTTTCCCGACGCCGTAAACGGCGCTTACTCCAAGGGGCGACGCACCCTCACCACCGGAATATTCGCCACCAGTTCAGCCTTGGATTCTGTGGCGTTAAGTTCAATCTCAAGCTCTTCTTCATCAATATCCACATATTTAGAGATCGCGGTGATGATCTCTTCCCGTAAAAGCTCCAGCAGACCGGTGGAAACCTGTGCCCGGTCATGAACAAGAACCAAGCGCAACCGCTCAACCGCCTGTTTTTTACTGGGAAATTCTTCCCGAAATAGCTTCATTCTTTCCCGCCCCTTTCCTAAAGCTTCTTGTTCCGGTCCTCGCTATTTACCTTGCAGTATTTTTAAGAACCGTCCGAAAAGCCCTGGTTCTCCGTCCACCGACATAAAAGGGACTTCTTCACCCTCCATCCGTCGCACCACATTTCGAAAAGCTTCTCCGGCTTTCGAATGGGCGTTTAAGACGGCCGGCTCTCCTTTATTGGTCGAGATGATAATCTCCTCATCATCGGGGACAATCCCCAACAGTTTTATGGCTAAAATATCATTGATATCATCTACATCCATCATATCACCTTTTCTGACCATTTCCGGACGGAGCCGGTTTAGCACCAGCACCGGGTCATAGATCTCCTTCTCCTGCAAAAGACCGATAATCCGGTCGGCATCCCGAACCGCCGAGATCTCCGGGGTCGTAATCACAATGGCTTCCGAGGCTGCAGCCACCGCATTTTGGAAACCCCCTTCAATCCCAGCCGGACAGTCGATTAAAATATAATCAAAATCGTCTTTTAACTCATCGACGATGGCAATCATCTGCTCAGGAGTCAGTGCATCCTTATTCCGCGTCTGGGCGGCCGGCAACAGAAACAGATTACTCAGCCTTTTGTCTTTGATCAGCGCTTTACTAACCGAACGGCAAGTTTTTTCCGCCACATCCACCAGATCATAAACAATCCGGTTCTCGAGTCCCATCACCACATCCAGGTTACGGAGGCCGATATCAGCATCGATCATTACTACTTTTTTGTGGCGCAGTGCGAGTCCGGTGCCTATATTCGCCACGGTCGTGGTCTTCCCCACTCCCCCTTTACCCGAAGTAACGACAATTACCCGTCCTGCCATGAAGAAATCCTCCTTTAACTCCTATAATCGCTCAACAACAATCTTTTCCCCTTTAATTGAAGCTACTACCGGGCCTTGCCTTCCTTTTCTTTCTTCCGGCGCGCGGGAAATAAGGTGAGCGATCCGTAGTTGAACCGGGGCGAGGGTAAAAGCAACAATCTCCGCCTGCCGGTTTCCCCTGGCGCCGGCGTGGGCAATTCCACGCAGTGCACCTAGGACAATAATATCCCCGGTAGCCACGATTTCGCCGCCGGGATTCAAATCCCCTTTCACCACAAGATCGCCCTCATGTTCCAAGCGTTGACCGCTGCGCACAGTTTGTTTCACGAGTAAAACCCCGCAGGGAACCGATGGCTGCTCTGGGGATGAAGAGTCGAAGCGTTTAATTTCCAAAGGATTAAAGGCTTTGATCCGCATGCGGTATTTCGCCAAAACCCTTTTTAAACCGGCCATTTCTCCGGGGGCCAGTTTCCTTGCGCCTAATTCGACCAAAATCGTCCCGCCCTGAAAAAAACCCCTCGCCTGGTTCAGTTGGCGGTCTAAAACTTCCAGCCAGTGCAGAAAGGAATCCTTTTCAGGAATGAACAGAGTTAATCCTTGTTTTAGTCCCTTAAAAACCAGTTGTTCGTCGCGGAGGGACTTGCTCGCCGGTGATAACATCCTTCGCTCACACCTTAGGTAATTTTATCTTTATTCCAGCAGATCCATTTGGTCGGGAACTCTTTGGCTGGTAGCTGCTTTCGCTCGATCAATCCCGAAATAGGCTTCATAAATTTTGCGTGCCAATGGTGCTGCCGCCTGAGAGCCAAACCCGCCCTCTTCGATCACCACCACCACTACTAATTCCGGCTGGTCGGCAGGGGCGTAACTGGCAAAAAAGGCAAAGTCATTCTTCCCTTTATTTTCGGCGGTTCCGGTTTTCCCCGCCACCGGAATCTTGTCGAGAGGAAACCCTTGAAAAGCATAACGGGCAGTACCATCTTCCACAACCTGCTCTAACCCTTCCCGTACAATAGCCAGGTTTTCCGGCTTCAGTTTTATCTTGCGAACTGCTTGTGGCGAAAACTCGGTAACGGTTTCCCCTTCGGCAGTCGTAATTTTCTTTACTAATTGCGGTGTGTACACCTCACCGCCACTGGCAATGGAGGCGTAAACCTGCGCCAACTGAAGTGGCGTCACATTAACAAAACTTTGTCCGATCGCAATCAGCGCCGTTTCCATCGGATACCAGGTTTCTCCCCGCGCTTTTCTTTTCCACGCCGGATCGCCGATCAACCCTTCTAACTCGGTCGGTTCCAGGTTTAACCCAGTCCTAGTCCCTAAACCCAAAAGTCTGGCGTGTTCAGCCAATTTATCCGGTCCTGTCCGGAACGCCAACTCCGCCATTACGGTATTACAGGAGTTCTTTAAGCCATCAATCACATTTAACTTGCCATGAGGGGGGTTACACCGCAGCTGACTGTTGCCGACCCGCACCACGCCCGTACAGTTAAAAGTCTCACCCGGTTTAACCAAGCCTTCCTCCAAGGCGGCTAGGACCGTAATGGGTTTAAAGGTCGAGCCCGGCATAAAATGACCTCTGGTCACCCGGTTGGAAAAAGGATTTAAGGGATTATTGAGTAATTCATTAAAAGCAGTACTTGAAATATTACCGACAAACTGGTTTGGATCATACTCCGGATAACTAACCATGGCGAGGATCGCACCATTTCTTGGATCAATGGCGATTACCGATCCGGCATTTGCCTTATTTAGCTGCGGGTTAGTCTGGGTTTTCGCCCAGGCCAACTGGTCCCGGATGGCTTGCTCAGCAACAGCTTGCAAATGGGCATCGATCGTAAGATGGAGATTATGCCCCGGCACGTATTTTTTTTCTTCCAAAACGAGAATCGGTTGCCCCACCCGGTCGACTTCCCAGATCCGAACCGCCTCTTCCCCTTTGAGTTCATGGTCATAGGTTTTTTCCAGGCCGGTCTTGCCGATGGCATCACCCAGACGGTAACCTAACCCTCGGTGTTGGGCTAGTTCTTGCTCACTAATCTCACCCAAATAACCGAAGAGATGGGCACCCCATTCCCCTCTGGGATAATTACGGACTGGATAATCCTCCACCACCACACCAGGAAGATCAAGTTTGGCTTCGAGAATTTGCCCAACCGCCACCCCATCCACATCTCTTTTCAAGGGTATATACTGATCTTTTTGGTATTTAGCGCCTTCTTCCATCCGTTGGAACAGCTCTTCTTCCGAAAGCGCCAAAACCTGACTTAAAAACTGAATAACATAAGGATTATCTTCAATATCTTCCGGAACGACCGAGACCACATGGGAGATCCGGCTGGTCACCAGTAATTCACCATTCCGATCATAAAAATTGCCCCGGGGCGCTGTAATCCAAAGCGGACGGGTCCGATTCTGACTTGATTTTTCAAAAGTTTCTTCTCCCTTGATAATCTGTAAATACCAGAGACGAAACAGGAGGAGAGAAAAGATCATAAAAACCAGGATGGTAAGGACTTTAACACTTCTGTCCAATCCCCTAATCGTCCGGTTGTTCAATGTTTAAGCACCACCCTTCGGCCTTTCTCGTCGTCGCTCACGCCAGTTCCCATCAGATCACGCATCCACTTGCGTTTTTTTTGAACGGTTCAAACCTTTGATTAGCCCGTAATAAATGGGTGCGGTCAGGAGTAGATGGTAAAGGCAGAGGGGCAGGAGGGTAGAACCCAGAAAGGAAAGGAATTTGATCCGCCATCCAAAAGCCAGCAAGATAAAGAAGGAAAATATTTCGGCCAGCAAAGTCCCTGCTTGCACCGTACAGATGGGCACCAACAGGTACCCTTTGAAAATCACCCGCTCCAGATAACCGGCGCCTAAACCTAAAATGCCCAGTGTTATTATGTTGATCCCCAAAATTCCACTCCCTGCTAAATCCAGACAAAGCCCACTGAGAAGGCCGAAATAAAGCCCCTGGTAGGTCCCTTGTAATAAACCGTAGCAGATTGTAATGACCAAAAGTAAATTCGGGATCACCCCGAAGATCGGAAGATGGGGAAAGAAGGCAGTTTGCAAAGCCAGCGGAATTAAGACTAACCATAAATATTTACCACCAATCAAGGCGTCACCCACCTTTCCTGGGCTTTTTGCCACGCAAAAAGCTTACCGCTCACTTCTCCTTCACCACATATAGATATTCCAGCCGGGTAAAATCTGCGGCCGGCTCCAAATAGGCTTGTTGTTCGTAACCATCTGCCGATTCCTGTACTTCGATGATAGTCCCGATCACCAGGTTCTTTGGGAAGTATAAACTTGATTCCGAAGTCAGAATCCGGTCGCCGATTTTGAGCTTCACACTTAAATCCGACGGTTTAACCAAACAAGTACCCTTCTTGCCGCCTCCGTAGATATAAACCAGTTCTCTGGTGCGTTCGATCACACCGCTCATACTGTTCCCAGCGCGCGGATCGGATAGCAAAATCACTTCAGCGGAAAAAGGTTCTACCCTAAGCAATCGGCCAGCCAACCCTTCAGTGGTAATCACCGGCATGTTTCTGGTTAAACCGAAATTACTTCCTTTGTCAATCGTCACGGTAGCGCTGTTATTACCCGGGTTTCGAGCGATCACTTCCACTGGGAACAATTCTAATTCGGTAGCAGCTTTGAAGCCGAGGAGTTCCCGTAACCGTTCGTTTTCTGCTTTTAACTGTTCAAGCTGGGCAAGTTCGGTGGTCAGCTCGGAAATACGCTGGCGCATTTCATCGTTCTCCCGGTTTAAAGCGCCTAATTCATTTACCGTCTCCCACGTATCGGTCACAAAAGTGGTAATGTAATGAATCCCCCGTTGAAAAGGATACAAAATAAACTTAAAGGCCTTCTCCAGCCAGATCTCTTTCTCCCGTTCTTGAGAAGAATAGAACATTAAACCGGTGATAATTAAGAAGGAAACAGCTAATACCACCAGTAAGACCCGTTTTTGGAATAAAGGTTGTAACACCTTAATCGGCCCCTTTTCTTCACAATAACCTAGCTTAAGCTTCTGGCGTGACCACGCCAAAAATTAGCTGGATACAACGCAAAAAGCTTTATCTACGCTTATTCGAGATTAAAACTTTCCGTAAATCGTCCAGGGAATCAAGGGCTAGACCCGTACCCCTAGCGACACAAGTTAAGGGATCTTCAGCTACTTGAACCGGCATTTCGGTCTCTTCCGAGATTAGACGATCAAGGCCGCGCAGGAGCGCGCCACCCCCTGACATCACAATCCCCCGGTCCAAAATATCAGCGGCGAGTTCCGGTGGGGTTTTCTCTAAAGTCATCTTCACGGCTTCAATAATGGAGCTAACCGGTTCCGCCAGCGCTTCCATGACTTCTACCGAAGAAAGAGCGATCACTTTCGGTAAACCGGTCACCAGATCCCGTCCCCGTACTTCAATCGTCTCTTCCTCTTTCTGCGGATAAGCCGAGCCAATCGTCCGTTTAATCTCTTCCGCCGTCTGTTCGCCGACCATTAAATTATAACATCTTTTAATATACTGCGCGATAGCCTCGTTCATTTCATCGCCGGCGACCCGAATCGAACGGCTATTCACCACACCTCCTAAGGAGATGACCGCAACTTCGGTTGTTCCTCCGCCAATATCAACGATGAGATTTCCGGTCGGTTCCTGGATAGGTAGACCCGCACCGATCGCCGCGGCCATCGGTTCTTCAATGAGAAAAACTTCCCTGGCACCGCCTTCCCGGGCCGCGTCCATTACCGCCCGTCTTTCCACTTCCGTAACCCCGGATGGAATCCCCACGATCACACGGGGCGCAAAAAAAGTCCGCCGCCGTCCAGCTTTTTTTATATAATATTGTAACATTTTTTCGGTTACTTCAAAATCGGCAATAACGCCGTCTTTCATGGGTCGAACCGCCACAATACTACCTGGGGTCCGCCCGACCATCTGTTTTGCTTCCAGCCCCACGGCGATAATGTTTCCAGATTCCCGGTCAAAAGCGACTACTGTTGGCTCTTGAAGGACAATACCTTGATTTTCAATAAAGACAAGTGTGTTCGCCGTACCTAAATCAATTCCCATATCGCGCGAAAATCGTCCCAGCAAATGCTTGAGCATCTATTTATTCCCTCCGGTTTTCGTTGTTTAGAGAAATCCTTCTTCTTTTAGACTGTAATAATTTCGGGCACCAATGATCACATGGTCGAGAATGGGGATGCCCAAGAGTTCGCCCGACTCCTTGAGACGTCGCGTTAAATTGAGGTCTTCCCTACTAGGACGCGGATCCCCACTCGGATGGTTGTGGGCTAAGATCAGAGCAGCACTGCTTTGGCGAATCGCGGCTTTGAAAACTTCCCGGGGATGCACCAGAGAAGCGTCTAACGTGCCAATGGAAATGGTCTCTGTTCCCAGCAGTCGGTTTTTCGTATTAAGGTGCAAGGTCAGAAAATGTTCCTGGTCCAAAAGGCCTAACCTGGGGATAAGAAACCCAGCAACTTCCTGCGGCGACGACAAGGGTTCATCAGGCGTCAGGTAAGAAGTATGCAGGCGCTTCCCCAATTCAAAGGCTGCCAGTAGCTGAATGGCTTTGATTTTCCCCATCCCCCGCACCCCCGCTAACTCTTGGGTACTAGCCGTCGCAAGTCTAGGCAGGGTTTGAAATTTGGCCAGTAACAGCTTGGCCATGTCCAGCACCGACAGATCGGCGGCACCGGTCCGGAGCACAATCGCCATTAATTCAATGGTGGAGAGGCTTTCTGCCCCGTACTTCTCCAATCGTTCGCGGGGACGTTCCCCGACAGGAAGAGCCTTAATGGCCGGTCCGGACAAGGGTCTTCACCTCCGGTAAGGTAATCCCATATTCCTGTAACAGAAGCGCTAAACGGGGTACCGGAAGGCCCATGACATTATAAAAACAGCCTTCAATCCGGTCGACAAAGATCGCACCAATGCCCTGAATCCCGTAAGCTCCTGCCTTATCCATCGGTTCGCCGGTGCTAATATAAGCGTCAATCTCCCGGTCGGTTAGGCTCCGAAAATGTACCTTCGTCCTTTCGTAAGCGGTAACCGATTTACAGCGGTGCCGGAGGGCAATTCCGGTAAAAACCTGGTGCCAACGGCCGGACAAAGCCTGCAGCATCCGACGGGCTTCTTCCTGATCGGCCGGTTTCCCTAAACAAACGCCTTTCAGCGCCACAATCGTATCGGCACCAAGCACCAAATCATGAGCCGTCTCCGCTTGCGCGGAGGTAATCCGAAACACCTCTTCTGCTTTCCCTTGCGCCGTAGCCATGACTAGTTCCGCCGGAGAAAGGGGTTGGTCGACCTCCCTGTGTTCTTCAAAGGTACTAACCAAAACCTTAAAGTCCACACCTAGCATGCGGAGGAGTTCCTGACGACGGGGAGAAGCGGAAGCAAGAATAATCCGGGAAATGTGCGCCACCTCCACTTTGGCATCGCTTTTGACGGGCTTTTTGCGTTGATGACAATGCCCTTCGAAAAACCATTATTATTATTTCCCTATCCTGCAGCACTTTCCTGCTTTTTATCGCCTTTAATCGTCTTCATCGGACATTTTTCCACACAGATTTCGCAGTTCGTGCAGAGCTCGGGATCAATCCGGGCTAAATTGTTTTCGATGGGAATCGCATCACTGGGGCAATTTTTGGCACAGATCCGGCAACCGATACAACCGACTTTGCAAACCGGCCGCACCGCCGCCCCTTTCTCCGTATTCATACAGAGCACAGCTACCCTTTTATCCACCGGCCACAAGGTAATGATCTGACGGGGACAGGTTTTGACGCAGATTCCGCAACCGGTACATTTCTCTTCGTTAACAACCGGTAAACCATTGGCGGACATGGTAATCGCCTCAAAGGGACAGGCTTTCGCACAGGTGCCCAGGCCAAGACAGCCATAGGTACAAGCTTTAGCGCCACCGCTGAGGTTCTGGGCGGCTCCACAATCTTCCACGCCCAAATAAATGAAACGGTCCTGGGCTTCCTGATGCCCACCGGCACAGCGGACTTTCGCGATTTTCCGCGCCGTTTCCGTGGACTCTTCCCCCATCACCTGTGCAAGCGGGGTATAATCCTTCGTAACCGGACACGCGGTCACCGGTGCCGCACCGGAAACAATTGCTTCCGCCAAACCGCGGCACCCGGGATAACCGCAACCACCACAATTGGCGCCGGGTAGTAACCCTTCAACTTCATCGATGCGGGGGTCACTTTCCACCGTCAGTTTCCGTGAAGCTACAGCCAAGCCGATCCCAAAAGCCGCGCCGAGGACAAATAGGACGAAAATGGCATTTAGAATGATGTTCAAACTTCCGGCTTCCATCTTTTCACTCCTCTTAACCTTCTTTAAATGGATACAACGCAAAAACCTTTTTGACTAGAATTTGTAATTCAACAAGGCCGCTAGGTCAAATCCGGAAAAGCCTAAGAAAGCAATGGACACTAAACCGGCCGTAATCAAGGCAATGGGAAAACCCTTCATCGCTTTGGGTAAGGGCGCAAGCTCAAGCCGTTCCCGGATCCCGGCAAATAAAACCAGTAGTAGCGAAAAGCCGAGTGCACCGCCGATCCCGCTGACCACGGATTGCATGAAGTTGTAATTCTCGTTGACATTGATAATCGTCACCCCTAAGACCGCGCAGTTCGTGGTGATCAGCGGCAAATAGATGCCTAAAGCTCGGTACAGTACAGGACTACTCTTTTTAATCACCATCTCGACAAACTGGACCAGGACGGCAATGACTAGAATAAAGGTGATCGTCTGTAGAAACTCAAGCTTTAATACAACCAACACTTTCTGTACTAAATAACAAAGCCCGGAAGCCAGCGCCATCACGAAAGTAACAGCCATGCCCATTCCGGTAGCCGTCTCCACTTGTTTGGAGACGCCCAAAAACGGACAGATTCCTAAGAAGCGCGAGGTGATAAAGTTGTTGATGAAAATCGAGCCGAAAATGATCAATAAATAATCAGTCATGCTTCTTCTCCTCCCTCTTGGCCACGTACCAGTTGATCCCGGCCAGCAGTAAACCTAAGGTTAGAAAGGCGCCGGGCGGTAAAATCAGAAGTTTAACCCCCATATCTTCCGGGAAAAAGTGAAAACCGGCAAAACCGAAATCCTTCGCCTGGAGTAAAGTACCGGTCCCTAAAAATTCCCGGATCACGCATACAATGAGTAAAGCCACGGTATAGCCCGCCCCCATCCCCAAACCATCCATCGTCGACTCGATGGCATTATGCTTGGAAGCATAAGCTTCCGCCCGGGCGAGCACGATACAGTTGACCACAATCAGGGGGATAAAGATCCCGAGCACCCCGTGTAAATCAGGAGTGGCCGCTGCCATGGTTTTATCAACAATGGTGGTAAAAGTGGCAATCACCACCACGTAAGCGGGAATCCGGATCTCTTTCGGAATCACATTCCGGAGCAGAGAAATGATGACATTCGAGCCTACCAGCACCAAGGTAAGGGCCAAACCCATCCCAATGCCGTTGACGACGGCAGTCGTAATCGCCAAAGTGGAGCACATCCCTAAAATAAGACGAAAGGTGGGGTTTTCGTTGAAAACACCATTCTTGAAGATCTCCCACTTAGTCACTTACAGCACCCCCGATCTCGTTTTCCGCTGCCAGGAGAGAATGACCAGCCGCCAAGGCGGCATTCACGCCGCGTACAACCGCCCGGGAAGAGATCGTGGCGCTCGTAATCGCATCCACTTCACCTTTATCCTTCGTGACGGCAAGCTGACTCTCGCTGGTTGCTTCCTGGAAAGCCTGTTGGGTTAAGAACTCGGCGTTTGTCACCTTCGCCCCCAGTCCAGGGGTTTCTGACTGACTTATCACATTTACCCCGGCCAAGTTTCCGGCCTGGGTAATCCCGATCGCCATCCGGATTAAGCTTGCGTAACCCTGTTGGTCAACAATAAAAACAAACCCTGCGGGCTGTTCATCTCGGAGACCGCGGTAGACCTCCACCAGCCCGGTGGAGCCCGACTGTTTCAATGCTTCCAGTGTGGCTTTTTCCGCCCGAAAGACGGTCGCCGAGGGTAAGGCCTCTTGTAAAGCTTTTTGTTGCGCCAACTCTTCCTGGGCTTTAATCACCGGTTCAGTTAGGGCATTAACCAAACCGAGAATCCCTCCGGATACTACACAAATAATCGTTAAAACCATGATTAAACGCCATTCATATTTATATTTACCCATTGGCTTTCACCTCCCCGAACCTTTTCGGCCTTGTCCAACGGTCTAGCAAGGGAGTGGTAACATTCATCAGCAAAATTGAATAACAAACCCCTTCCGGAGAACCGCCAAACTTGCGGAGTAACATCGTGAGGAACCCGCAACCAATGCCGAAGATCAGGCGACCCCGTGGCGTAATCGGCGTGGTCACGTAATCGGTCGCCATAAAGAAGGCACCGAGTAATAGCCCTCCGGCCAGTAAGTGAAAGAGGGGATCTTCCCCCAACAAAAAGGCGAACAAGGCAACGGTTCCCAGATAACCGAAGGGAATTCGCCAGTCGATAATCTTACAAGCCAGCAGGAATAACCCCCCCAGTAAGAGGGCCAGCGCCGAGGTCTCCCCCAACGAACCGGCGATGTTGCCAAAATAAAGTTGGAGATAGGGGATTCCGGTCGTTCCTCCCCGCCAAAGCCCAAGGGCGGTAGCCCCAGCGACGGCATCAGCGGTCACCCCAGCGGCGGCGGCAGCGTTCTGTTGCGTCCACCCCAAGGAACCCTCCGGCCAGACCCAGTTCAGCATCAAAGTCGGCCAGGAAGCCGATAAGAATGCTCTCCCGACTAAAGCCGGGTTAAAGGGGTTAAAGCCCAATCCGCCGTAGATTTGTTTCCCAAAGATAATAGCAAAAGCCGATCCCACCACTGGAATCCACACCGGAACCGTTGGCGGGAGGGTTAAAGCCAATAATAAACCGGTCACCACGGCACTCCCGTCAGTAATTGTTAATGGTCGTTTCATCAACATAAGCGTTACCGCCTCGGTCAGGACTGCCGAAACTACCGATGCTATAATCAAAATCAATGCCTGCCGGCCAAAGAAATAAACCGCGGCGATGGAAGCCGGCACTAAAGCAAAAACAACCAGCCCCATAATGCGCTCGGCAGTTAACCTCCCTCGAATATGGGGGGAAGCCGAGACAACAACTTCCGTTTCTAACAAGAATATGACCTCCCTTTATCCTTTTTTCCGCGCTGCTGTAATTTGTTGCTTGGAATTCTTAATTAATTGCAGTAGTGGTCTCCTGCTCGGGCAGATATAAGCGCAGGCGCCACACTCCCGGCAATCGAAGACTCCGTATTTTTCTGCTTCTTCTAGTTTTTCATGTTCTGCATAGTCACCCAGTAAATTAGGGAGTAAATTATAAGGACATACCCCTACACATTTTCCGCAACGAATACACGGCAAAACATGAGGCTCGTCCACTTCGGCTCGGGTCTGCACGACCAGGCCGGAGGTTCCTTTCATCACCGGTATATCCAGCCGGTAAACAGCCGGACCAGTCATCGGGCCACCCATGATAATTCGCCCCGGCGGTTCCGTAAATCCACCGCAATAATTAATCACATCTTCTACTAAAGTTCCGATCCGTACCAACAAATTCTTCGGATTCTTCACCCCGGCTCCAGTGACGGTAATGATCCGTTCGAGCAGCGGAAGGCCTTGACGCAGGTAACGGCCAAACGCCGCGGCGGTCGCCACATTATTCACGATAACGCCAACTTCAATCGGTAAAGCGCCGGACGGTACCACCCGACGTGTGGCAGCGTAAATCAACATCTTTTCTTCCCCTTGCGGGTATTTAACCTGTAGGGGAAGGATGGTTACCGGTAAACCGACCGCCGCTTTCTGTAAGGCGGCAATGGCATCGGGTTTATTGGCTTCGACCCCGATCACGCCTTGCGGCGCCCCAACCGCCTTCATGAAGGCCTGCAAGCCGAGGAGGACATCATCGGCCTTTTCCACCATCAAGCGGTGGTCACAGGTTAAAAACGGTTCACATTCGGCCCCGTTCAAAAGCACATAATCAACCTGTTTTCCTTCCGGCGGACAATATTTGACGTGGGTCGGAAAGGCGGCGCCCCCCATCCCCACCAAACCGGCAGCTTTCATCAAATCCCGGATTTCAGCAGCCGATCTTGCTTCCAGATTCTCAAGGGCTTTCAAGTCCGGAGATAAGCGATCAGCACCATCACTTTCAATGACAATCGCCGGTACCGGATGTCCGCAAACGTGAGGCCGAGGCTCAATCGCTACTACTTTCCCGGAGATACTGGCATGCAAAGGAACGGAAACCATCCCGTTCGCTTCGGCAATCATCTGTCCGGTCGCCACTTCATCGCCGACCTTCACCAACGGTTCAGCCGGGGCACCGATATGTTGTCCCAACGGTAAAACAACTTGAGCCGGAAGGGGTAATTTTTCAATCGATAAAGCAGCAGTGTGTTCTTTGTTCGTCGGGGGGTGGATCCCCTTTTTAAATGTTACGTTCCCCATCATCCCACTCCTTTATAGTTCTAGTCTCATCTTAGCTTAATTCTTCCGTGAGAGCAATGGTAAAAGGATCAAGGCTTATCAAATGATATAGCCGATCACCAGTGGTAATACGGGTGGAGGAGTTGGCGTCAATTCGACCTCCGCTAATACCTCGTCTACAGCAACCGCTGCTTCCGCTTGGGACCGGGCGTAAACTTGAGCAATGATGTCACCCGTTTCGACCCAATCCCCGATCTTCTTTTCAATCACCAACCCAACACCATGGTCAATCGGATCCCCTTTTTGGGCGCGTCCGGCACCTAAGCGCATCGAAGTAAGACCCAGCGCCTCGGTGTGCCAGGCTCCGACATAACCCCGCTTCGAACTTTGCACCTGGGTGACAATGGGGGCAGTCGGTAGTAGACTTAGGTCTTCCACCACCTGCGGGTCGCCGCCCTGCGCCGCCAGCCAGCGGGTAAAGACCTGCAGACCCTCGCCGTTGGCAATCAGCTTCTTCAGCCTAGCCTGCGCCGCGGAGGTTTCCTGCTCTGCCCCGGCCAAAATCAACATCTGCGCGCCGAGCGCCAAGGAAAGCTCTTCCAAGTCGGGCGGTCCTTCACCGCGTAAAGTTGCAATCGCTTCCTTCACCTCTAATGCATTACCAATCGCCTTACCCAACGGCTGGTCCATCGCCGACAAAACCGCAATCGTCTTCCGTCCGGCGTTTTTCCCGATCGCAACCATTAATTGGCCCAGTTCTTCCGCTTCCGCTTTCGTTTTTAGAAAAGCACCATCACCCACCTTCACGTCCAGCACGAAGCCGTCGGCGCCGCCAGCCAGCTTTTTACTCATAATACTGGTGGCAATCAATGGGATGCTGGCCACCGTACCGGTGACATCCCGTAAGGCATAGAGTTGTTTGTCCGCAGGAACCAGATTACCGGTCTGTCCAACAAGTCCAATCCCGACCGCCCTGACCTGATCAAACAGAGCTGCAAGGGACATTTCCGTCCGAAACCCCGGAATCGCTTCTAGTTTATCAATGGTTCCGCCGGTATGCCCCAGTCCCCGCCCGGACATCTTGCAAACCGGAATCCCTGCCGCCGCCACGAGAGGCGCCACCACCAGGGAAGTCTTATCCCCGACGCCGCCGGTCGAATGTTTATCTATCTTCACACCGGCTAAGGGTGAAAGATCAACCTGGTCACCGGAAGCGGCCATTTTAACCGCCAAATCCCTGGCTTCCCGCGGGGTCATTCCTTGGAAATAGACCGCCATACACCACGCGGCCAGTTGATAATCGGGAATACTTCCGTGGACAATCCCCTGGACCAGAAAACTAATCTCTTCCGGGGTCTGTTCCAAACCATCCCGCTTTCGGCCGATGATATCGACCATTCTCATCCTTGTCCCCCCTTTTCCCGATTCATTAATAATTCTTGTTTTAAAGCGTAAAACCTTTCAATCTCATCCTTAATTTCCTGCCGCCACTACCAGTTCATGGTGGAAACTTTCCCCTTTCTCCCATCCGGTCAGTCCAAACAGATCAGCGATGGTCGCCGCCACATCAGTAAAGGAGCTTCTCACCCCTAAAGCCACATCCTTGCGAACATTAGGCCCTGTTACCAAAAGGGGAACATATTCCCGGGAATGATCGGTGCTCGGTGTCGTCGGATCGCCGCCATGGTCCGAAGTAATAATCAACAGATCGTCAGGCTTGAGCAAAGCGGCCAGCGCTTGCAAATAATCATCGGCTGTCATCAGCGCCGCGGCGAACCCTTCCACATCATTCCGGTGGCCGTATAAACTGTCAAAATCGACACAATTGGCAAAAACCAGCGCCGGAGCATCGAGGTGCTCGCCTAAGACCATTAGCTGCTCAAAGGTACTCCGGTTATCCCCCGTATGGTAGCTATCAGTCAACCCCCGTCCACTAAATATATCTTCGATTTTTCCGACCCCCACCACGGCAATCCCCGCTGCGGCCGCCCGATCCAGGATCGTCTCCGCCGGCGGTACCACCGAAAAATCTTTCCGTCGTGTGGTACGCGTAAAGGAACCGGCTTTTCCCATAAATGGGCGGGCGATCACCCGCGCCACCTGATGCTCGCCTTGGAGCAGATCACGGGCGATTTGGCAGATCCGGTACAGTTCGTCAATGGTGATCACTTCTTCATGGGCGGCGATTTGGAAGACACTGTCCCCCGAAGTATAAACAATCGGATCACCAGTGGCTAGATGCTCCGGCCCTAATTCCTGAATAATTTCCGTCCCCGAAGCCGGTTTATTCCCTAATACCCCCCGCCCAATCGCCCGACTAAAGGATTTAATGATCTCCTCCGGAAACCCCTTGGGGTAGAGGGGGAAGGGGCGGCTTAACGTGATCCCGGTCATCTCCCAGTGGCCGGTAATCGTATCTTTACCCGGTGAAGCTTCCGCCATCTTACCGTAAGCCCCCTTGGGGTTAGAAATCGCTGGTACCCCCGTCAGCGGAGCAATCTTCCCCAGTCCAAGCGTGGTTAGGAAGGGCACCTTCAAACCACCGAGCTGAGCAGCCATATTACCCAGCGTATTACTGCCTTCATCTCCGTACAAACCGGCATCAGGTAATGCTCCGATCCCAACCCCGTCTAAAACCACCAAAAAAACACGGCGTGCCGCCATCATTAAAACCTCCTTCTCGTGACTCGTTGCTGGATTCTCGTCGCTCGTCGAGAATAATAACAAAGGACCACCCAGAGGGTGATCCCTTATGCTTTACCTTTCACGAATCCGGGCAGCCTTACCTGAACGTTTACGCAGATAATAAAGTTTTGCCCTGCGGACCCGACCTCTTCTTGCCACTTCAATCTTGGCAATCATCGGAGAGTGTACGGGAAAAATCCTTTCCACACCGACTCCACCGGAGATCTTACGGACGGTAAAAGTCTCCCGTAAACCCCCGTTCGCACGGGCAATCACTACGCCTTCATAGACCTGAATTCTTTCCCGTTCTCCTTCCACCACTTTAAGGTGCACCCGGACTGTATCGCCGGGGCCGAAGACCGGTAGATCTTTTTTTAATTGTTCCTGTTCCACCAGTTCAATCAGGTTCATCGCTATTCCCTCCCTTCACCACATGATCGGTCTGTTCATCTTCAATAATTAGCCGGTTGTTTTCTAATAATTCCCGGTCTGTTTCGGTTAATGTGAGCTTCTCCAGCAGTTCCGGTCGACGACGGGCGGTCCGAAGGAGCGCCTGCTCCCATCGCCACCGCGCAATTTTCCCGTGGTCCCCTGAGAGTAAGATTGGCGGCACCGTCAAATCCCGATATTCCGCTGGTTTTGTGTACTGGGGATAATCCAGGATCCCCTCAGCGCTACTGAATGAATCGAGCTTTACCGCAGCCGGATCACCGAGGACGCCTGGTAAAAGTCGAATGATCGCTTCGGCCATCACCATCGCCGGTAACTCACCGCCGGTGAGGATATAATCCCCGATGGATAACTCCCGGTCCGCCAAGGTCCGGATGCGTTCATCATACCCTTCATAATGACCGCAGATAAAAAGGAGATGGGGAAGTTTACTTAATTCCACCGCTAGCTCCTGGTGGAAAGTCTCACCCTGGGGTGTCGTCAAAATGATGTAAGGTTTAGCGCCGGCCGCTGCCGTAAGATCATCAACCGCTTTGAAGATCGGCTCTGGTTTCAGGATCATACCTGGGCCGCCCCCGTAAGGAGTATCATCCACGGTTAAATGCCGATCCTCGGCAAACGAGCGAAAATTAATCATTTCGAGTTTGACCAGTCCCTTATCCTGAGCGCGCTTGATCATGCTCTGGGCAAAGGGGCCGTCAAACATCGGCGGAAATAAAGTCAAAAATTGAATTAACATTTACGTTTCCTCATCCACAAGTCCCGGCGGCAGCTCAACCCGGATGCGCCCTGCTTCCAAGTCAACATCACGGACAACCGATTTTAAGGCCGGCAATAAGATGTCACCAACAGGTCCTCCCCGCAGGACATAAACATCATTTGCTCCCGTAAAAAGAATCTGCGCTACCATCCCCAAGCCACGACCGGTCAGCGTTTCGGCCTGAAGGCCGATGATTTGATCACAGTAAAAGCGATCGGGGGGCAGCGGCGGCCTTTCCGCTTCCGGGAGCCACAAAAACATTCCCCGGAGAGCCTCCGCAGCGGAAAGTTCATCAATCCCTCGGAATTGAACAAGGACTAACCCCTTGAAAAAGCGAACCTGCTCTGGGAATAAAGCGCGCTGGCCGTGTTCATCAACAACGAACACCCGCACTAGTTCCAACCAACGTTCGGAGGTATCAGTCAAAGCGGCAATCTTAACTTCTCCTCTGTTCCCATGGGTCCCGATGATTTCGCCGACGGCAATTAAACCGACGGGCGGATTCCGCCAGGGGTTAGGGGGGTAATTAGTCATTCCGCCAGTTCCACCAGAACACGCTTATCCACGGGAGCGCTGGCCCAAACCAAGGTGCGAATTGCTTTAATCACCCGTCCTTTGCGCCCGATAATCTTCCCGAGATCCTCTTTGTTAACGGTAATCTCCAGTAAGATCGTATCACCCGTCTCCTCTTTCCGAACATGAACATCATCAGCGTGATCAACCAGCGATCTAGCGAGCAACTCCACCAGTTCTTTCAAGGGATTTCACATCCTTTCATTCCCCAACCGCTTCCTCACCCAACACTCCGGCTTTTTTAAACAACCGTTTAACCGTCTCTGACGGCTGGGCGCCATTGGCCAACCAATTCAAGGCTTTTTCCTTATCAACCACTATTTCGGTGGGGTTGGCGATCGGGTTATAATGGCCTAAAATCTCAATAAACCTTCCATCCCGCGGCGAACGGGAGTCAGCTACCACAAACCGGTAAAAAGGACGTTTCTTCGCCCCCATCCGGGTCAATCTAATCCGTACCATCTGCTTTCACCTCCTTACGTTGATCGAAAATCCAATTCTATCAGCGTTATTTTCAATGGGCTTTTTGCGTTGTCATTCGATTCAACTATTCCGGTACAATATATTGATAGCCTAAATCCAGTCAAACACTATATATTGTACCGGAATTTTCTTTAACGGATACAACGCAAAAAGCTTTAAATAGACAATTCCCTCAAAACGGTAACTTTGGGAGCCCGCCTTTTCCGGCCTTGCCTAATTGTTTAATCATTTTTTTGCTCTGTTCAAACTGATTTAATAAGCGATTGACTTCTTGAATCGACCGGCCGGAACCCCGCGCAATCCGTTTGCGCCGGCTGGCGTTGATGATCTGCGGCATTCTGCGTTCCTGTGGTGTCATCGACTGAATAATCGCTTCCAAATGCTTCATGCTTTTCTCGTCAAACTCCAGTCCCTGCAACTGTTTTGGTTTCAGGCCCGGCAACATCCCTAAGATTTGATCTAAAGGACCCATCTTCTGCACCTGGCGCATTTGATCCAAAAAGTCCTCCAACGTAAACTCATCCTTTTGGATCTTTTTCATCAGCGCTTTCGCCTGTTCCTCTTCGACACTGGCTTCCGCTTTTTCAATCAGGGTTAAAACATCACCCATCCCTAAGATGCGGGAAGCAAGTCTCTCTGGATGGAAAACCTCAATCCCGTCCAGTTTCTCGCCACTACCAATGAACTTAATCGGACAGCCGGTAATCTCGCGGATGGAAAGGGCGGCACCACCCCTGGTATCACTATCCAGCTTGGTTAGGATCAAACCAGTCAGCGCCAACTGTTCGTTGAAACTCTGCGCCACGTTAACGGCATCCTGCCCGGTCATGGCATCAACAACCAAGAGGATCTCCTCGGGGTTAACGGCCTGTTTAATGCCAGACAATTCCGTCATCAACTCTTCATCGATATGAAGGCGACCAGCGGTGTCAATTAAAACCGCATCACATTGGGTCAGACGGGCCTTTTCCACCCCTTGCGCCGCGATGGCCACTGGATCTTGAGCGGGATCACTGTAGACCGGTACATCCAACTGCAGGCCTAGTACTTCCAGTTGTTTCACGGCGGCTGGGCGATAGACATCTGCCGCTACCAGCAATGGTCGCCGTCCCTGTTTTTTTAGAAAACCAGCCAGTTTACCGGCAGTCGTTGTTTTCCCTGCCCCCTGCAAACCGGCGAGCACATAAATGGTGGGTGGTTGGTCGGCGATCCGTAGTTTGGCCGCCGACTCCCCCATCATCTTGGTCAATTCCTGATGAACAATCTTGATCACCATCTGTCCAGGGGTCAGACTGTTCAGCACTTCCTGACCAACGGCGCGCTCCCGCACGCGGTTAATAAAATTCCGCACCACCCGGAAGTTGACATCGGCTTCTAAGAGCGCCAATTTAACTTCGCGTAAAGCCGCATCTACATCTTTTTCACCCAGTTTACCCTTCCCGCGTAACCGGCGGAAAGTGTCCTGGAGTTTTTCCGAGAGGGTCGAAAACACCATAACTTTGCCTTCACTCCCTTTGTCCTACTTGTATTCTGCTTAGAAAATAGCCTATGTTGTTCACTTAGCAAGGAAGGGTAGTCGGCGTGAACAACTCAAATTATAGCGCCTTTGGGGCTTGTCATTACCCTGGCCTTAATTTTCATCCTTTCAGGTGTCCTGATGGTTGCCAGGGTGAATGACTTCCTAGGGAAAATTCTCCATCAAAATATTTTCCCCTCTATAAGCGTTGTTGCTAATTTGTTTACTTTAGCCGAAAGTCAAGTGGGGCTTAACCCCAAATCAATTGGAAAATATCGTTAAAAAGTACAAAGACGGCCAAAGCCATCAAAAGGGCAAACCCCACCATGGAAATACTAGCCTCTTTCTCCGGCGACAGCGGCTTCCCTCTTAACGCCTCTACGAGGTAAATTAAAAGCTTCCCCCCGTCCAATACCGGCAAAGGCAAAAGATTGGTCGCGCCAATGGCAATACTAATCAAGGCCGAAATATTCAGGAGATTCAGCACAACCAAGGATACAGTCGGACTAATACTTACGGCCTGGCTCATCATACTGACAATTCGCACTGGTCCGGCCAGTTGCGTAAGGGATACTTTTCCCGTCAACAGCCAAACAAAACTATAAGCCACGCTACGGATCGCGGAGTAGATGTAAATAATGGATTGATGGAGAATTTTTCCGATCCCGCCGCGCATAGTTTGAAAGGTCATCCCCGTGTCATAGTAGGTGGTTCCTTTCTCCAAATGGGGCGTAATCCGCAGGGTTTCTTCGTGGCTTCCCCTTAGGACGGTAACCGTCACCGGTTGGCCCCCCGTTTGCTGTAAATAAGCGCTAATCTCGTTTTTGCTCGTTACCGTCTCCCCATTAAGGCCGATAATCTGGTCGCCCGGTAACAATCCCCCCTCCGCCGCAGGTGAATCCGGGACAATATAATCCACCACCGTAGATTTTTCACCATAGGGTTCCTGAGCGCCAAAGCCCAAAATGTAACGTTCGGCAGGGATGATTTCCGGAGTAAAGAGAAGCTGTTTTTTTTCCGCTCCACGTTGAATCCGGACAATGCTTGGTTCTCCGTTGTTAATGGTCATAAAAGAGTAAACGTCAGAGGGCTGATAAGCCCGTCGCCCGTCATAACTCAAGATCCGATCACCAGCCTTTAGCCCTGCTTCTGCCGCCGGTGAACCCGGTGGAACGGTACCAATGAGCATCGAGTTATACCCGACAGCCGTAAAAACAATACAGAGAAAAAGGAGAGCGATGAGGAAATTCATGACGGGTCCCCCCGCCACTACCGCCATGCGTACCCCCAACGGCTTCTTACTAAAAGACCGTTCGCTTTCGGAAGCTTCTTCTTCCCCTTCCAAGAGCACATAGGCACCAACCGGAAAAAGGCGCAGGGAAAAAAAGGTCTCACCCCTTTTTTTACTGTACAGTTTCGGCCCAAAAAAAAGCGAAAATTCCAGTACCTTGATGCCCGCCGCTTTTGCCACTAAATAATGGCCTAATTCATGCATGATCACAATTAAGTTCAAAGCCAGAATGGCGAGGATAATATTCAAGCTCCATCCCCCTTTTTACTTCTTATTTATAGTTTAGATAGGGCTTTTTGCGTTGTCACTTGATTCAACTATTCCGGTACAATATATTGATAGCC
>ENA-UOOK01000900-UOOK01000900.1-fermentation-metagenome-genome-assembly--contig:-NODE-900-length-39868-cov-4.307086_pt1 | contig 39868 bp, 32 predicted proteins | sample MGYA00245777_ERZ724023 | MGnify/ENA primary metagenome ERZ724023 (study PRJEB28704, sample SAMN03018312) | fermentation metagenome | biome: anthropogenic terrestrial biome; feature: soil; material...
AACTTCCAATATGCCAGAATCTATTTTTACTACAATGAGTAAACTGGCAAATAAATATAATGCTGTAAATTTAGGACAAGGTTTCCCTGATTTTGATGGTCCTCAATGGATAATGGATGAATGCTATAAAGCAATGAAAGCTGGGAAAAATCAATATGCACCTACTCAAGGCATTTATTCACTTCGAAAAGCTATAAAATCAGTTTATAACACTCAATATAATATTGATATATCTGAAGAAGAAATTACAGTTACATCAGGTGCTACTGAAGCTCTATTCTCTACAATTTTTGCTTTAATTGAAGAAGGCGATGAAGTTATTTTGTTTGAACCATTTTACGATTCGCACCAAGCTGACGTTCTCCTTGCAGGTGGAATTCCAAAATATGTTACTTTAAATAAACCAAATTTCACATTTAACGAAGAAGATTTAAATAAAGCAGTTTCCGAGAAAACAAAATTAATCATTATAAATAATCCACATAATCCTAGTGGAAAGGTTTTAACTCATAAAGAATTAGAGCTTATTGCTAATTTTGCGATAAAAAATGATTTATTAGTAATTAGCGATGAAGTATATGAATTTCTCACATTCGATAATGCTATTCATATTCCGATTATGGGATTAAACGGAATGCGTGAAAGAACTATTACTATTTCCTCTACAGGAAAAACTTTTGGGCTGACAGGTTGGAAAATTGGCTATACAATCGCACAAGAAAAAATCACAAAAGCTATTCAAAGCATCCACCAATGGACTAATTTCGCTGTTAATACTCCCGGTCAGCATGCAATGGCTTTTGCCTTCCAACATTTAAATGAATATCTACCAGAATTTCGTAATACTTATTTAAAAAAGAGGAATCTAATGTTAGATGAATTGAGCAAAACTAAATTTAAAGCATTTTGCCCTAAAGGGAGTTATTTTATGTTTGCAGAAATCCCAAATAATGTAAATGATATTGATTGTGCAATGGATTTAGTTGAAAATTATAAAGTAGCTACAATTCCTCCATCTGTTTTTTATGTGAATTCAAATGAAGGTAAATCTTTACTTCGTTTATGCTTTGCTAAACAAGACGACACAATAATTGAAGGAATTAGGAATATGGGTAAGTATTTATAAAATAGATATTTAAAGCAAATAAAAAATCAACTTCTAAATGATATATTTTCATTTCAAGAAGTTGATTTTTATTAAAAAGTTAATTCAATTTATTTAGCTATAGAATCTCTAAACTCTCCGACATATTTAATGTAATTATAAGCATTTTTTTTGACTTTTTCGATTTCCTCTGGTTTCAAATCTCTAATTACTTTGCCTGGGACACCAGCAATTAAAGTTCCTTCTGGTACTTCAAATCCTTCTTTCACTAATGTACCGGCTGCAACTAAGCAATGAGAATTTACTTTTGCACCGTCTAATACAGTAGCACCTATTCCAATCAAGCAATGATCTTTTATAGTGCAACCGTGTAGAGAAACCGAATGACCGACAGAAATATAATTACCTATTTCTAATGGAAATTTTTGATTTGTAACGTGTAGCATTGATAAATCTTGAATATTTGTTCCCTCTCCTATTTTTATCCAATGCACATCACCACGAGCAACTACATTATACCAAAGTGATGCATCTTTCCCAATGGTAACATCACCTATGATTTTCACACCCTCACAAATAAATGCCGAAGGATCGATTTTAGGGGTCATTCCTTTGTAAATGATAATAGACCCATTATTTCCAGTTTCATATTTCATATTATTTTTCAATTATTTTAGTTAAACATGTTAAAAATTAGAATGAGAATAATTTCTTAAACCAATTTTCATCTACTTTTAAGAATCCTAGATTTTGAGAATATGCGAAAGCGACTGAACCATCAGGTTTTACAGTTGGTGAGTGTATAAACGGTTTTTCATTGCTAAAAGATTTAATTCCCTGAATAATTCCATCATCTTTCCCAATGAAATATAAACCTGAAGTTTTATCTGTTACACCTAAGAAAGCAAGAAGTTTATTTGAAATTAAAATAGGTGTTGGGATTGTCATATTAAAATACTTTTTCCAAACTAATTCTCCATTATTCTTGTATTTATATATGCATGATATTTGCTCACCAAGACCTGCCTGAAAAGTATTTATGTAAATATTTCCAGCTTTAGACATTGAAATATAACGTGGGATTAAATCAATTTCTTTTTTCCACAAAATATTTCCATTCACATCTAAATAAAATATTATTGCAATGCTTTTATCTTCTACATATTTTAGACCGCAACACGCTATTGCACTTCCATTTGAGACAGGATATTTTATTAATCTAATATCCATTGATTTCCGCCAAGATTCTCCACCACTGCTATTTATTGATACAAGAGTGTCATTATCATTTTCAGATGACAAGATTATCATTACATTGTCATTATATCCGGATAATGTTTTATTTATGTTATTATTAAGATTTTTTTTCCATAGAAGTTTTCCTTCTAAGCTAACTTTAGCTATTAATCCATTTGTAATTCCAGCTATAATACCATCATCAAAAATTAATAAATCGCAAGGAATATCATTTAGACCAATTGAATCCGTGATGCTAAATTTCCACCTAATATTACCTTCTTTATCATAAGAATAAATAGTACCAAGATTTGTAATTAAATATGAATTTTGTTTAGCATCGATACACATTGCTGCAGAGACAATTTGATTATCAGATAATTTCTTCGACCAGTATACATCTGTATTCATAATCATTTTTATAGTGCCATCGGTAGCAGCGAAAAGAAATTCTTGGTTTGATAGTGGCAAAGGAGCTACAATTGCACCAGCATCATTACTATCAGGAACAGAATCATCATATTTATTTTCATTTAAAAAATCATTATAATTTTCATAAGAATTAGAGCGTCCAATATTACCAAAATAATTTACATTTCTACCTTCTAACGATTCAAATGAGCACCCCCAAGAAAGTACTGCTAATAAAATAGCTATGAATATCATTAAAATAGCAGGTAATAGCTTTTTATATTTTTTAATTTGTACCATAAAACTAATTTTTAAATAGATTACTAATTAAATTACTTGTTTTTTACTAGTCTAATTCCACTTTGAGATTTTTTATCAGTTGGTTGTGTTCTACTTGAAGAGCGTATTTCATTACTTCCACTTAAATAACTTCCTCCACGTAGAACCCTATATTGTCCATTAGCTGGTCCAAGAGGATTATACTTTGTTGCATTTGAATATGAATTAGCACTATAAAAATCCCAACACCATTCCCAAACATTACCGTGCATATCATATAAGCCGAAATCGTTTGGTAGTAATTTTCCAATTTCCTTTAAGTTATAACCAGAGTTAATATTAAACCAAGCAATTTCATTTATATTTTTATCTTTTACATTAAAATCTCCTAATGTACCTGCTTTGCATAAATATTCCCATTCTGCTTCTGTTGGTAATCTATATCCATTAGCTGTAGTATCAAATTTCACAATATTGTTACTAATATCGTAGCATTTATTTAAGCCTTTTAAATCAGAAAGTTTATTACAGAAATTAATTGCATCTATCCAATCAATATTATATACTGGCAATAACCCTCCCTTTATAGTCGCAGGATTAGTATCGCAAACATCTTCATAAATATCTTGATTTATTTCATAAATAGAAACTAATAATTCTTTGTTCAATATTACTGTATGAGTAGGTTTTTCATCATCTAAACCAGATTCAGAACCCATAAGAAACTCAGTAGCTGTAACAGAAGCAAAACCAATTTCCCTCACACTATTTAAGTAATAATTATATTTAGATGAAGTATCTTTTTCAGTAAATACAACAAATGAATGAGCTCCAACTATTTGAGGAGGGATAAATTCAATTTTTGAATTATTCCAAATTAATATTGAGTCGCTACTAATTACATAAGTAGAATCTATTAGAATTTTCATACCAATGGGTTTTATTCCCATATTTTCTCCTGATATGATTATAGATTCTCTTTTATTAATTGTATCTTTATTTATATCTCCAAATTTAATTTGCTTTGGAGTTATTATTTCAGGTTCTTCGCAAGAGATTAAGAACAGAATTGATAAAATAATTATTAATTTATTTGAATATTTCATTTTTAATAAATTCTTTGTTAATATATTTAGAAAGCAAATTTATCATTTTTTATTGAAATTTTGATTAAAAATTATTTTTTATTGAAACAATATTATATTAAAATCGTTATTTTTTATTGAAATAGATTTTTTAATTTTTTATCTTTATTAATTTTTTCGGATTAGTCTATAGAATACTATTTAATACTTAATTAATATAAAACTTATGATATTATCTTGACAAAGGTAATTTCATTATGTAAATTTAAAATAGAAATAAATAATTTAAATGTATAAAATAATTTCGAGGAAATAATGCAAAATAAAAAATTAAATCCTGTAGCAATTCTAATTGTTGCAGTAGTTTTAGGTGGATTACTTGCTATAAATTTTAACCCAAGTAACTACAATAATGCCTTTGCTAAAGAAAATATCGGCGCACAAGCTCCTCCTATCCAAATCAATAATTTAGCTAAACAACTTAATGAAACTTTCAATTCTGTATCAAATGCAGTTATCCCTACTGTAGTAAGTATTAATGTGAAAATGGAAACTAAATTGAGTGGTAGACAGGATTTTAGTGGATTAGAAGAATTCTTTGGTTTTAATCCTTTTGGTGGAGGTGGGACTCCTATGCCTGCTGAAGGCAGTGGAAGCGGTGTAATAATTTCTCCAAATGGATATATTGTTACAAATAATCACGTAATCGAAGATGCTACTGAAATAAAAGTAACTACTAATGATAAAAAAACATATACAGCTAAATTAATCGGAGCTGATCCTACTACTGACCTTGCCGTAATTAAAATTGAAGCTGAAAAACTTCCGACTGCTTATTTAGCTAACATCGAAGATGTAAAAATTGGCGAAATGGTATTAGCAGTAGGTAATCCATTAGGATTAAATTCTACTATCACTCAAGGAATAATTAGTGCTATAGGAAGAGGTCAGCTTAATTTAAATAATAAACTTGGTGGAAACCAAAATGTTGAGAACTATATTCAAACCGACGCAGCTATAAATCCCGGAAATAGTGGTGGTGGATTATATGATTTAAATGGTAGCTTAATTGGTATTAATACTGCAATTGCATCTCGAAGTGGTTCATTCATTGGTTATGGTTTTGCTGTGCCAATTGATTTAGTTAAAGCTATTTCAGAGGATTTAATAGAAGATGGTAAAATCGATAGAGGTTACATTGGTGTATCATACGAACCTGTAAATGAAGCAATGGCAAAAGCATTAGGAATGGACAAAGTATATGGTGCTGTCGTCCAAGAAGTTGTAAAGAAAGGCGCTGCTGAAAAGGCTGGAATTGAAACCGGAGATATTATTTTATCTGTCGATGGAAAAGAAATTAATTCAAGTAGCGAATTGCAAGGTATTGTTTTTACAAAAAGAGTCGGTAATAAATTAGATTTATCAATCTTAAGAGATGGTAAAAAGATAAATAAAACGGTTACTTTAGAAGCTTTGGATAATGCAAATCTTTCTGTAAATGAAAATTCAGGCGAAAAGTCAATATATGAATCTGATATTGATGAAAGTGCTTTTGAAGGTAAAATAAACTCTTTAGGAATAACTGTCGAAAGAATTAGCACAGATCAAAAAAATGATTTCGGTGTTGATTATGGTATACTTGTAAATAAAGTAGATAGAGAAAGTGTAGCTTATAAAGGCGGAATCGCACCTGGAACTATTATTTTAAAAGCTGATAAACAAAAATTAAATACTCCCGCTGATTTAAATAAAATTATAAAAAATAAAAAATCCGGTGATGCAATTTTATTGCAAATTAAATATAAAGGTACTAATAGAATTGTAGCCCTGATTATATAAAATAATATAGTAAATATTAAAAGTTCTATTAATGCAAATAATAGAACTTTTATTCTATTTATTACAGATAAAAATACAATTTTATCTCAATTTTATAGGAAAATTGCTTAAATTTGTAAATATTAAAAAATTATAATATAACTATGACAGACTTTGAACAAAAAATAAATGAAGAAATTAAATCCGCTATGAAAAGTGGTGATAAACTCAGGCTTAATACCATTCGATCCATTCGTGCAGGCATTTTAGAATTCCAGAAAAGTGGGATAGATAGAGAAATTAATAACGATGATTTTCAAAAAATTCTGCTTAGTGCTGCAAAAAAAAGAAAAGATTCTATCGAAATCTATTCTGCTGCCAATCGTAAGGATTTAGCTGATAAAGAAACTATTGAATTAAAAATCATTGAAGAATTTTTACCAAAACAAATGGATGAAAAAGAAATCACTGATTATTTGAAAGAATTTATAAAAAATGCTGGTGCCGAAGGAATGAAAGATTTTGGGAAAATAATGGGTCCAGCAATGAAAGAATTAAATGGTAAAGCTGACGGAGGTGCCGTGCAGAGAATCGTTAAAGAACTATTATCTTAAATAATTTAAAGTTATAATGAATTATATAGAGATAACGGAAGAAGAGAAAAAATTACAAAAAATTACACTTCAGCAGCTTGAGTTTTACAATTTATTAGAATATATCTCTAAATATGCTAATAGCGAAAAAGCTAAATCAAGTATTTTAGAGCTTGAACCTACTAGTAATTTCCAATTTTTAATTTCCGAATTAGATTCAATTGAAGAACTAAAGGTAGTTTTAACTTCTGAGGACAATATTCCTTTTGAAGGCATTGCTGATGTGCAAAATAGTCTACAAAAATCATTAGTAGAAAACTCAGTCCTTAGTTCTATAGAGATCCTTAGAATTAATAGAATGTTGCACTCCTCCAGAGTATTAAGACAGTTTTTTAGCCAAAAAAATGAAAATTATCCTAATCTTTGGAATAATTTAATCAATATTCATCAAAATCGTTTGTTAGAGAAGCATATATCTGAAACAATTGATGATGCTGCAGAAATTAAAAGTACTGCCTCAAGAGAATTACAAAGGATTAGAAATAGTATTATTGAAAAAACTAATCGCTTGCGTTTTAAATTAGAGAAAATCTTATCCAAAGCAAATAAAGAAAGTATGTCTGCAGATGAATATATTTCAATTCGCGATGGTAGATTTGTTATTCCAATTAAAGCAGAACACAAAAGGCATATACCTGGTATTATTCATAATGTTTCTCAGACTGGAGCAACTGTATTCTTAGAGCCGAGCGAAACATTCGAAATGAATAATGAAATATCTCTTTTGATAAATGAAGAAAAAAGAGAAATTTTAAGAATTTTAAAGAATTTGACTCAAGAAATTGGAAACGAAGCAAGAGAATTACTGCAAACATTCGATATTATAACTCATTTTGATACATTATTAGCTCGTGCTAAATATGCTTTAGATTTTGGTGGCATAAAACCAATGATTTCTGAAGAAAATGAAATAGAGCTTCTTAATATTAAACATCCTATTCTATGCCATACTAAAGGAAGTAAAAATGTTATTCCGCTTACTACATTTTTTAATTCTACAAAAAGAGGTCAATTAATTTCTGGACCTAATGCCGGCGGAAAGACAGTAGCTCTAAAGAGTATTGGAATAAATTTAGTGATGGCTCTAAGTGGTATTTTTCCATTAGGTGAGTGCAAAACTAATTTCAGAATCGTGTTTTCTTCAATTGGCGATCATCAATCAATTGAAAACGATTTATCTACTTTTAGTAGTCAGCTTTATCAATTAAAAAAAATTATTGATAATTGCTCCCCTTATTCATTAATTTTGATTGATGAAATTTGTTCTGGCACTGACCCACACGAAGGGTCTGCATTAGCTGCTGGAATATTAGACACTTTCATTGAATCAAATGCGTTTTTTATTGTAACTACGCATCAGTCTTCGCTAAAAACGTATTCATTAAATAATAGTGTAATTGAAAACGCTTCATTAGAATTTAATGAAGCTGAACTTAAACCTACATATAAATTCCTATTAAGCATACCAGGTAATAGTTATGCTTTTGAGCTTTCCAAAAATATTGGATTGAGTGATTTAGTTTTAAATAGAGCAAGAAAATATCTCGGCACAGGCCATTCTGAAATCGAAGAAAGCATAAAAAAATTACAAAAATATAAATTTGAAGCAGAAGAATATCGTAATGATATGCTTAAAGAAAAAAGCAAAACAGAGAAAATTAAGAAAGATTACGAGACTCGATTAAAAGAAATTAAATTAAAGAAAAAAGCTATTGTAGATAAAGCAAATTCTGAAGCTCTTGAAATTATAAGTAGTGCGAATTCTCTAATTGAAAAAACAATTAAAGAAGTTCGCGAAGAAAAAAAACCAATTCCTGAAATTAAAAACGAATTTGAAAAAAATAAAGCTAATTTAAAAAATAAAGTAAAATCAATTTCAAAATCAAATCAAAATGAAATCGATAATTTAGTTGTTGGTGATGTAGTAAAGATTATCGATTCTGAATCTGGGGCTGGATTTGTGCTTGCAATTTATAACGAAACAAATTCTGCATTAGTAGATTTCGATGGAATTAAGTTTAAAATATCAATTTCACAATTGAGACGTTCGTCTAAAAAACCTCAACAAAAGAAAACAAATTTAGATTTCATTAAATTCGATGCTAAAACACGTATTGATTTACGTGGGAAACGTGCTGATGAATCAATCCGAGAGATTGATGATCTAATTAGCGATGCACTAATTTCCAATATTTCAGAGCTTACAATAGTTCATGGAAAAGGTACTGGAGCATTGAGAGCAGCAATTCATAATTATTTACGCGAACATCCGTCTATAGAAAGTTATAGATTAGGTGAATTAGTGGAAGGTGGAGATGGAGTTACAATCATCAACCTCTAAAAATAAAACAGAAAAAAGCAAGTTATCCTCTGCTTTACAAATTATTATATCAATAATAATTGTTGTGCTTTGTGTATATTTTGCTATTAAAGATATAGATTTTAAAGTTCTTTGGGAAATCATTAAAAATGCAAATTATATTTGGGTATTTTTATCGATTCCTGTAATTGTACTATCACATTGGGTCAGAGCACTGCGGTGGAGAAGAATTTTAAAACCAATTAAATACGTTAAATCAATATACCCACTTTTTGCTTCTGTAATGATTGGATATGCACTAAATGCAATTACTCCTCGCGGAGGTGAATTCGTTCGTCCATTGTCATTTTCAAGAAGAGAAAAAGTATCATATTCCTCTACGTTTGCTACAATTGTCGTGGAAAGAGTTATTGATTTAATTACACTTGCTTTATTATTTATTCTTGTGATGTTATTTTTTAATAACACTATCACTAATCTAATATCATTTGAATTAGACCCAAATAAATTAATTTTATATTCTATTTTATTTTTAGTTTTAATAATTTTTGCTTTTTATCCTCCAGTAATTAAATTTTTATTAGCAAAAATTGTAAAACCAATCTCTCTGAAATTATTCGATAGATTAACTGATCTTTTTAATAAATTCACAGTTGGACTGAGTATAATAAAAGCACCATCGGAATATTTTATGCTTATAATTGAATCAATTACAATTTGGATATTATATTGCCTACCGATGTATTTTATGTTTTTCTCGTTTAATTTTCATAATATAGCAAATTTAGGGTTTCCAGATGCTATATTACTTTTAGTAGTTTCTGGTATTGCAACAACTTTTGCTCCTACTCCAGGTGCATTAGGAGTGTATCATTTAGCAATCCAAACTGCAATGGTAGTAATTTATAAAATTACTCCAGAAGATGCCTTAGCATACGCAACATTGACTCATGCTATTAATTACTTAATCCAATTAGGATTAGGTGGTTGGTATTTCTTAAAAGAAAACTCATTTAAAAAAAGCAGTTTATATTTAAAACCGCAACCTGATGATAATAATACTTAATAAATAATAGGTCAAAGAATGGCAGATTTTGCTCACTGGTTGGAATTCTTTGTAGTAGTAATTATACTTTTAGGAGTAGATTTATTAGTTTTTAACAAAGAAGCCCACGAAGTTACTATAAAAGAATCTTTAGGCTGGACAGCCTTTTGGATTATCATTTCATTATTGTTTGGTGGATTAGTTTACTATTGGTATGGATACGAATTAAGTATGCAGTATTATGCTGCATATTTTGTCGAAAAGTCTTTATCAATGGATAATTTATTCGTATTCTTGCTTATATTCAGTTATTTCAAAGTAGATCCAAAATACCAGCATAGAGTCTTGTTTTGGGGTATATTAGGAGCAATAATACTTAGATTCATTTTTATTTTCTTAGGAATAACTCTAATTAATAAATTTGAATGGATTTTATATATTTTCGGTGCAATACTTATTTTCTCAGCTCTAAAAATGCTTAAAAATGAAGATAAAGAAATTCACCCTGATAAAAATCCAGTCATAAAATTGTTTAAAAAAATATTCCCTGTGTCAAATGAATATGACGGAGGTAAATTTTTTACTCGAATTGGTGGAAAGTTAATGGCAACTCCAATGTTTATTGTGTTGATTGTCATAGAATCTTCTGATGTGGTTTTTGCAATTGATTCTATTCCAGCTATTTTTGGTATTTCCCATAATGTATTTGTTGTATTTACTTCAAATATTATGGCAATTTTAGGTCTAAGAGCGCTATATTTCGCTCTCTCTGCAATAATGAAATACTTTAGATATTTGAATTATGGTTTATCTGCAATTTTGACATTCGTAGGTGTGAAAATGATACTAGCTACTTCTGATATTTACCACTTCCCTATAAACATTTCATTAATTGTGATTTTCGGTATCTTAATTATTTCAATATTATTATCAATTATAATTCCGGAGAAAAAAGAAGAGATTAAGGAAATTACTGATGAAGCTAACAATTAAATATTGATCAATAATAAAAAACTTCTAAATGTGTTGTAAGACACATTATAACAATAAGAATTCACCCTTACATTCTTTAGATAATGTAAGGGTGAAATTTTTTTTATTGAAATAATTTCCTTATTTGTTTCAAGTCTGTAATACTAGCAAGAATTCCAACAAAAACAAAATAATCTTCAAACTTCAATGCTATAAGAGCAGAAACTGAAATTAATATGTACAATGATATATAAATAATTTTATTATTTAAATATTGTTTCATATTTATTATTAGTCTTCTTACAAAAATATTTACTGCAACCGTTATCGGTAATGCAGAAAGAATATTAAAACCAAAAAACTCTATGTTGTATTTAAAAGAAAGAAAATACATAATGGATAATAAAATTAATCCTATTGATTTAAATGTAGATTTATATATGTTAATTTTATCTGATTCCATTATATCAAAAAATTTTTGATATTTTTCAGCTTCATTTTCTACTTTTTCTTTGTCATACTGTGTAGACAATTCTTCGATTAAGTCTTGCTTGATGTTGTTATTCATAATTTTTAAACCTCTTTATAATTAAATAATATTTAATTTCTTTACCTTTTTTTTTAAATTGTTCTCTCCTTACAATTCATTTTAATAGTAGAAGATTAGAAAAAATATGTACTACAATTAATTTTAAGACATTCAAATATAAAAAAATAAAAAATAAAATGCAAATATTTTTATTATTTTACTTTTTTTAAAAAAATATTATTTTGAGGAATAAATAGAGAATTTTCTAATACCTATGCCCTACTTTTTTTCTTTAAATTATAAACGTATGCTAATATTTCAGCTATCGTTTTGAATAATGACTCTGGCACTACTTGGTTTATTTCTACATTATAAAATAATGTACGAGCAAGGGGAGGGTTCTCAACTATTGGAATATTATAATTATTTGCTTCTTCACGTATTTTAGCAGCCATAAAATCTGCCCCCTTTGCTACTATATACGGAGCATTCACCTTTTCAGGGTCATATTTAATTGCGACAGCAAAATGCGTTGGATTCGTAACTACGACATCAGCTGTTTGCATATTATTCATCATTAAAGACATAATTCTACCACGCATTAATCCCCTAAATCTTGCTTTTACTTGTGGGTCTCCTTGCATTTGTTTAGTTTCTTCTTTAGATTCCTGCTTTGTCATCATCATATCTTTTTTGAATTTTTTCTTTTGATAGAAAAAATCAGCTACTGCAATTATAGAATACACTAAAAATACTTTTAATACTAATTCCTTCGATACTCTTATCATAAAATTACTTATCTCAGAAATTGGCATTTCCATTACATGCAGAGTTTCTTCTGCGTTATCCATTAATATTGAATAAATAAAATATCCTAAAACGATTAATTTCAGGAAGGATTTGCTCATCTCAAAAAGTGAATTTTTAGAGAAAAATATTTTCTTCATTCCTGAAAATGGATTAAATATTTGCTTAAAGTTAAGTCCTTCAGTAAATTTCTTTGAAGCAAATTTTAATTTTACTTGAACGACTTCTCCCAAAAATGCAGCAGTTGCTGATATCGCAGCAAGAGGAATTAATAGCAGAAAAATACTGAATACAAAATATGTTATTTTATTTACAGCATTCGAATCAGTCAAATTAATAGTATTCAAATTAGAAAAAATATAAATCATTATGTCTGAAATTCCATCTAAGACATATCCCCCCAAAGTAAAAACTCCGGCAATACCAATTGTAAGCATAAAAAATGTAGTAACATCTTGGCTCTTTGATACTTGCCCGCGCTCTCTTGAGTCTGTAAGTCGCTTCGAACTGGCTTCTTCTGTTTTTTCTTGACCTTCTTTATTCTCAGCCATAAATCTTAATTATGTTGTTCTTATTGGGTTAAGTGATTGAATCAATTTAATTAATTCTACATCGAAATTATCAAATGCTCTTTTGCTAAATAATGCAAACAATGAAATTGTTGCAAATGCCACTAATAATCCTACTGCTATTTTTATTTGAAAGCTCATCATAAACACGTTAGTCTGTGGTGCAATTCTTGCTAAAAGTGCAAGTCCGAAATTTGTCAAAAACTCAGCAATTAAGATTGGTGCTGATAATTTTACTGCAATTATCGTTACATCTGAAATTAATTTAACAATTAAATCAAAAGTTGAGTTAGTGAACTCAAAGGTTGTCAGAGGTACACTTCTAAAGCTAAGAAATAATCCTTCTAACATTTGATGATGCCCATTAATTGCAATAAAAATCATTAATACCATCATTTCATATAATTCACCAAATAAAGTTGGTGATTCTTGACTTGCAAATACCATAGACGCTTGGAATCCCAAATTGAAATCTACTACTCCACCAGCAAACCTTGCTCCCCAAAATACTAAATTACATGAGAATCCTATTATAGCCCCTATCATAAATTCTTTCATAACGAGCAGTAATATTCCCCATAGATGAAATGTAATTGGAGGTTGCTCATACCAAAAAGCTGAAGACACTGTCAAAGCAAAAATTACTCCTATCATTATTTTCATAATAGAGGGAATTGCTTCATTTTTAAATAATGGACCTGTTAAAATAAAAGAAGTAATTCTTACTAAGATAAGTATAGTAATAAGAAATTTGCCAGTGAGCAAAACCATCATTTCTGATGTCATCATTTCAGAGTCGGAATCATATTAAACATTTCCAATGAGAATGTCTTCATTAAAGAAATAATCCATGGTAATAATAATACAATTAATACCATTACAATTACTAATTTCGGCACAAAAGTAAGAGTTTGCTCTGATATTGAGGTTGCTGCCTGAAATATTGAAATCAAAAGTCCTACAATTAACGAAATTAATAAAACTGGACCCGATATCAAAAATAAGTAATAAAAAGCTTGCCTTACAATTTGAACTACTACTAAATCTGTCATATATTTTTTACCTCACTATACTTTTCATTAAAGATTCAATTATCAAATACCACCCATCTATTAAAATAAACATAAGCAATTTCACAGGTAATGAAATCATTTGTGGTGGCAATAAGAACATACCGAGCGACATTAATACACTCGCAATCACCATGTCTAATACTAAGAATGGAATAAACAATAAAAACCCAATTTGGAATGCAATTCTTAATTCACTAATTGAATAAGCTGGAATAATCGTCCAAGTGCTTACTTCATTTATATCTTTTGGTTTATCTTTCCCACTTAATTTCAAAAATAATCCTAAATCTTCTTCTCTTGTGTGCTTTAGCATAAATTGACGAAATGGTTTTACCATATTATCAATTGCTTGCTCTTGAGTGATTTCTTCTCGCATATATGGTTGTAAACCATTTTGATTAGCTTCATTTAGTACTGGTTGCATTACATAGAAAGTAAGAAAAAGTGCTAATCCAGTTAGAATTTGATTAGGAGGCTGAGTGGTCGTACCTAGGGCTTGCTTGAGGAAATGAAAGACAATTATAATACGAGTGAAACAAGTCATCATTATTAGAATAGACGGTGCTAATGTAAGCACAGTCATTACTAATAATATCTGAAGAGTCATTGCGTAATCTTCATTTGAATTTGCTTTATCTACAGAAATGGACAATTTTGGAATTGCAGTCATTCCGCCTGTTCCAATTTGAGCAAATGCAGTATTTACATTAAAGATTATTAATAATAATAATGTAAATTTTATAATAAATTTATATTTCATTTTTAGAATTCTAATTAATTATTGTTTTCAATAATACAATGTATGTGCCATTCTAAAAAACGAATTATAATCAATTTTATAACTCTATGATATTACGAGCGTTACGAATATCAATAATTTTCTTATTGAAGAATATTTATAAAAATTTCAATCACTTTTTTTAAATATAAAGCAAAAAGAAACCTTAAAAAATGTTTATAAAAATACAGATGATTATATTTAGCCTAATTTTTATAAGATAGAATTATTAATTAGCTTACTTTTAATTAAAATATTTCTAAATTTAGGTTCTATGTAAATTGAAATAATTGCAAAAATAATTCCAGCAATAACATCAATACCGTAATGATAACGTAAATATAAGGTCGATAAAATTAAGCATCCCCCAACCAAATAAAAGAACCATTTAAATTTTGTTTTATATTTATATACAAGTAACATATTTATAAGCGTAAGCATAGTATGACCGCTTGGCATACAATCTCTACTTACTATTTCGGCAGGATTTATTGTGCCAGGCGGTACCCCCCCTCCTACATTTACAAAAGCTCTAGCAGCATCTGTAAATAATATTCCCGGCATTTCTGAATCTAAAGTAGCAAAATCAAAAAGTGTAAACCTTGGTCCAATAGCTGGCATAATAAAATATAGAAGATAAGACAATAGAAAACCAAATATAATTTGATTATATAATTCATTTAATTCCCAATTTTTATTATCTCTATATAATATCACTCCGTGAATCATCGGTAAGAAATAAAATGAAACATAAGTCAGTTGCATTATTTCGGTTAATAAAGGATTTCTAATAGGATCGAAATATTGTGTAGGATCTTTACCAAAAATTGCAATATCCCACTTTATCAAAATATCATCGTATATATGCGGATTGACAATACTTAATAAATTTTGAGTGTTTAAATATACCATATAGACGGCTAAAGCAAGCAAAATTAGTCTTACTATAGGCACCCATTTTATTTGTTTAAAATGTTCGCCAAAATATGTGATAATCAAAACAAAAGAAATAATTCCTAAAATATAAAATAATATTAAAACAGGATTCAAGAAATAATTCCATTTAAAAAATAGCATCAGACAATGAATTATACATACAATTATTACATATATTTCTCCACCCTTGAAAGCACTAATTTTTTTATTATTAGTTTTGTTCGTTATCGATAAATTCATATTCTTTATATATTTATTTTATTTGATTAAGATATTTAAATATTTGAACATAATCAGAAGCTGATAGATCCTCTGCCCTTTTATCTAAAATTTGATTATACTCTTTATTAAATGAATTTAATATTATTTCATTATAATTTGTTAGATATGATTTTAAGGAATTTCTTAAAGTCTTACGCCTTTGTGAAAATGCGGACTTAACCAATTTCATTATTTCATTAAAGTTAATATCTTGTATAAGTGATTCTTTTTTATCAAGTTTTAGTATTGAAGAAATTACTTTAGGTTTAGGAAAAAAACAATTTGGAGATACATCAAAAGCTATTTTGCTTTTCATTACTAAATCAGTAGCGACAGATAAAATCCCATATTCTTTTGAATCTGGATTAGAAATTACTCTTTTTGCTACTTCCTTTTGCACCATAATTATTATAGTGTCAATTATCTGATAGTTCTCTAATAGTAGAAATAAAATATCAGCAGAAATATAATATGGTATATTACCGATTACTTTTAGTTTTTTACCATTTGCAATTTCATTTAAATCTACTTTTCTAATATCATTTTGAATGATATTAAAAGACTTATTTGCAAATTTTTCTTTTAGTAAGGATACAGCCCTATGGTCTAATTCTACGAGAGTAAGTTCGATATTTCTTTCTAAAAGCAAAGTTGTTAAAGCCCCTGTGCCTGGACCAATCTCTAATACAATATCATTTTCTTGTATATTTAGCTCTTCGATTATTTTCCTTGAAATATTATTATCAATAAGGAAATTTTGTCCAAGAGATTTTTTTGGTGGGATTATTTCAATCATTAATACTTATATCTTTAATTTTTATAAAGTATAGATAAAATATCATGTTCCCAAGAGGATTTAGGTAAGCCAGAAATTCTTCCAATTTCTTTGTTCTTATGTAAGATAATTAATGTAGGAATTTCTTTAAAATAGATTTCTTGGTGTTGATAAATGATATTTTCTTTGTTCGCACTATATAATTGATATTTATTATTTTGTAAATTCCCAATTTCAAATATTTTAAATATTACTGGGATTTGGCTTTCTGCGCGAACACTAGAAGTGTTAGTAATTATTTGTAGGAAATATTCTCCATTATTTAATATATTGCAAACGGATTTGGAAATCAATATATCTGCAGTTTTAGTATTTATAGAATTTTTGCTCCACTTAGATTTTTCTAAAAAATCATGCCATAGAATTGCTCCACTAATAATAGGTATGCTTTGTTCGTTCATTTGAACTATTTGGTAATTATTCTGCTGAATATATGTTTTATTTGATGCGGAGCTACAACCTATTAAGAAAATAATAGTAGCTATAAATATTATTTTGATTTTCATTTATTTTGCTTATAAAAATAATAATTTCAAAAATATTAAAATATTTAGTAAATACCAAAAAAAAGGGAGGTAATTACCTCCCTTTATAATTTACACGAAAAAATCAATTATTTTTTCACTACAATTTGCTTATTAATTGTGTGAGTACCATCAGTGATTACAATTGTATAAGTACCATTTGATAGTTCACTTGAATTAATAAATGCTTCATTATTACCTGGATGTGCTGATCCATTGAAAATTGTTTGTACTTTTTTACCAGTAATATCGAAAATCGAAACATCTACATTAGCTTTTCCAGCTGCGTTGAAAATAATTGTAGCAACATCATCAACAGGATTTGGAGAGACTTTTATAAATGATAATTGATTATTATCGAAATCAATTTCAATTTCATTGCTATAAGAGTAAGTACCATCATTATCAATGATTTTTAATCTATAGATATATTTATTACCTACATTTACTTCTCTGTCAATAAATGGACCGTATTCTAAAGGAAGTGATGAAGTTTTACCAGCTGCCACAGTTTCAATAACTTTAAATGGTGATACACCACTATAATTTGAAACTGCTTTTTCTAATTCAAATCTATTTGAATTTAGCTCGTAAATTGTTTTCCAACCTAATTGAACAGTATTATTAACTTTAATAGCGTCGAAATCAGCTAATTCTACAGGAACTGAGTAAATACCACCGTTTCTGTTTAAGAAATCTAAAATACTTCTTAATACATTTTCGCCCGGATTAATATGTCTCCAATCAGCAGTCAAGTATACAATATTTTTATAAATACTTGTTGTAGCTACACCCATTGTAGAGTCAGTAGCTCCTGGAGCAACTTGGTCAAACATATAAGCAGGGAATGATACAGCATCACCACCAGATGTAATAGGAGTAATGTTTCCTGGATAAGGATCTGCATCACCAGGGAAAGTAGTTCTCATTAAACTATCTGTTTCTGTGAATCCGTTAATTTGTAAGCTTGAACCGTGAATTTTATGTCCATGATAAGATGCATAAGTTCCATTAGGATTAATTAATGGGCTCTTTGGATTAGCCGGCATTGCTCTTAAAATGTCTTTTGCGAATAAAGAATCATATTGATAATAATTCGGATTAGTAATCTCGCGAGACATTTCTTGGCTAGCTACTATAAAATTACGCTTAAAGTTATCGTTAAAAGTAGAATTGAAATATTTTTTAACGTCGTTGATTTGAGTTTTTGTAATTGGTTTATCATCGCCGTCAGTCCAGAATAAAGTTACATATAAATTATAATCGACTGCTTTAGCTTCCCAACCGTTTCTATCGAATACATCATAATTATTTAATGAATCAGGATTAGAATAGAAGCCAACTTTATTTAAATTAACTCTTAAGCTGTCATAATTTAATCTACCAGCGATTTGGTCAAGTGTAGGAGTCTGATTTACGATATTTGTAGCAATATTTTCGCCAGATACAAGCATTGAAGCATTTGATTTAGGCACGAAATATCTTACAAATTTTTCGTAGTAATCATTGTCATATCTTGCTTCTGCTACCATTAATTGTACTCTTAATTTATATCTAGGAGTTACATTATTTTCCATTCCTTTGAAAGTAGCAGGAACATTATAATTATATAAAGTCATCATTCTTTGTCTTACTGCTGGATCGCTATAATTAGCATTAGCCATTTTTATGAAATCAGAATAAGAACGTGGGAACAAAGTATCGAATGAATTAGGGAATTCATGGCTTACGTTAGTGATGTCATTTGGTGCAATACCAATAAATTTATCCACTGAATCGATTAGAACAAATGTACCATTAGCTGCTTCTACATATAATAATATACGAGCATTGACATTAGAACGAGGAAGCATACCATTATTTCTTGTAACTGCTTCGATTCTATAAGGTGGTAATTGCATAATATATTGTGCATCAGCGAATACACCACTACCAGCTTGATAACGGCGAGGTTCGATTATATTCTCTACAGAAACATCTTCTGAATATACTCTACCGCTAAATTCTGAAGCTCCTATATCATAACGTTGGTTTGCTTCGCCTCTGAAATTACTATCAATATCACGAGGTATGTAATTAGTTAATTGCTCACCAGCATTATTTAAAATTGAACTCATTGGAGGTAATGGACTTAATTTTACTCTTAATGTAGTATAAGATTGTCCAACTCTATTTATAGTTAAATCTTGAGTAAATCTACCTTGAATAGAATTCATATCTTGGAATGTCCAGTTCTGCCATTGTTGTAAATTAATATATTCGTTTACATAACCTAATTCTGTAATTCTGTTTGTGCTATCAGTCTCAATATATCTATAAATAGATGCTTGAGTACCAGGAGCTAATTCATAAGCATTTCTATCTGATAAATATGCTGGTTTGAATGGGAATGGTCCAGTCATAACTATACAGCTTGCTACTTCAGTAACGCTTGTATCAATAGATAAATCTTGAATTGCAATTGCATTACTATAAATTTTAGCATTATGAATATTTAATGCACCAATACCAGCTATAAGACCAATATTATTAATAGGGTCATTATTTATAATAATTGTATTATTAGCAATTAAAGCATTACGAAGTAAATGTTTTAGATTTGCTGCTTTTGAGAAGTTAGTAAACTTATCTTGATTAGGATTATTCTGACGAGGAGCTTTCACTAAAATACCGAACCTATCAGTATTTACATTCAATGCACTGATATCTCTAATTACATTATTATATATTTCGATGTTCTCATTTTGGTTAGGCATTTCTACAAGTGAATTACCAGTAGCATATTTATTTAATATACCTTCATACAATACACCATAAGCGCCTTGGTCACCTGAGACATTATATATTTCATTTGCGACAATTTTGAGATTAGTATTATAAAAGCCCGTATAGCCTCTACCTTCGCCACCGGCGATAATACCAGCAGATACTGGAACTGAAGATATACCATTAATATTAAAGATAACGTTATTTCTTACGTTTGTGCTATCTTCAAATCCTACTACGACGCCAGCTCTTTTTACATCATAAATTATATTGCTGATAATTTTGTTGTTTTTATTATAGAATGGTTTTAATTCACCACGTCCAGCATCCATTAAAGGACCAATACCTAAACTTGCGATACCAATTGAGAAACCACTAATTTCGTTTTTGATAATTAAATTGTTTTTATTTTCAAGAGTATCTAAGCCATTATTATTTCTAAAATCAGAATATCTATTATCATAAGGAACTGTAGATCTAAATACTATCGCTGCAGATATTGTACCAGTAGCAGTATTATCTAAATCGAATAAAAATTGCATTTTACCAGCATCAAAATATGATAATGGTACCATTGATTGATATGAAGGAGTAGGGCTAATGTCGGTGAAAATACAATTACGTACTGTATCGTTAGAGCTACCAGGACCAAAATATAGAACTGTTCTACGAGCATTAGTAGTATTCATATTAAATTTGATAGCATTATAAGGACCACCATCGAAAATTACTGAAGCAGTCGGATTAGCAAATCGTCTTACTACTTCTCTTGGTGATTTAAATACTGCTGCTTCTGGTTCTGATGGGTAATCATTTTGACCAAATTTAAATCCAACGCCACTTGAAGAAATAATATTAATATTAATGCTTGCACGATTATAATATTTATCAGGATGTGGCATAAATTTAATCCAATTTGATTTGCTTCCTCCCACTATTGAGGATGAAAAATCTATCGCAGGTTCATTTAATTCTGTTCTTAACCCTACTGTATAATTATCATCTGTTAATTTAAATGTAGTAGGACCGTCTAAACCTTTTTCCATAACATTACGCTGAACATCTTCAAGAGTAGCGAAATTTCGTTCTTGTCCAGCAAATCTTGTTCCTACTGTATATTCACCAGATAATGCAGCTGTCACATAGAATGTATCGAGTATAATATTATTACTTGGGAATGGGTCGCGAGCTGCAATAATTTCAGCTTCTGCGAGATAAGTTCCTTCTTCATCAAGTATTACTTCATCATATATTGCTCTACCAAAGCCTTTTCTAATAAGATCTTCAGTAGGTTTGCTTAAAGTTCTTTTTAATACTCTTACACCATTAGAATTTAATTTATATATTCTAAATACTGTAGCTACGTCTGTAGTATCAGCAAATCCATTATTACCAAATCTAACAAATGGTGTAAATGGAACACCTTTGTAATACTTAGAATTTGGATTAGGTACTATAATTGTATCAGCATATACTTCTACAGAATATGTAACATTAAATATTACATCTTTTCCACCTCTAGGGTAAGTATTATTTGATAAATCTTGATCTGTTTCGCCAATCATTTCAATGTAATATTCAGATTTTATATCACCTACTGATGAGTATATAATATTAGGTAATGTTACTACTTTCTTCTCAGCAAATGCCATTGGAACATTATTTCCCTGATATGCTCTCCATCTCAAAGTATCTCTTTGGAAAGTAACAAAATTTGTACCATTTTGAGCTCTGTGAGAATATTGAGCATATATATTGAATCCATATACAGAGTCAACACCTAAGTTCTGTACTGTAATCACACTCGGCACCCAACCACGCGACAGCTCTTTAATATCACCATTTATTGGTTGAGTATTATCGATAATTGCAATATCATGATTTAGTGCTAAAGTAAATTTTGATATAGTTGGATTAGAGACATAACCCCAAGAAGGTATTGTTAATACAGCTTCTGCTGTATACTCCCCTCCTTTCAAATTAATATTATTGGTAACAAAATCTAAACCGCCATTATTTTCTGGATTAGTTAAAGCAGCTAATCCAGTAGCTTGTGTGATTCTATATGTAACATTATCTAAAGAGTTAGTAACGTCAAGATTTTGATTACTTGGATCTATTTCTCTTACAGCATGATAAATAGTTTGATAATCTATATTGTCAACATTACCAGGACCAGATATTTTATAGGTCATTGTAGCTGGAGTACCAGCTGGAAGTCCTACTATCTTATATCCAGGATGATTTACATCTGGTAATTGATATATTGCATTTTTACGTAAAACTACTCCTGGTTCAGGATATATAGCTGAGACACTAGTAGCAAATTTAAACTTTATATTTGGGCGGACAGTATAAAATCCACCCCAAGATGGTAAAGTGGCACAACCCTGACCATTATCTTGATACCTTGCAAATGAATATCTGTCAGAAGTTACTGAGTGAGATAATGCATACCAAGAACCACTCCAAACAGTATTATCAAAACAAATATTTATTAAAATATTTGATGTCCCGTCCCACATAAATAATTCATCGAGAACAAAATCTCTCCATCCATTTGGTGTAGGAGTATAATTGTAAGGACCCCATACCGTTGTCCAACCATCTGCCACATATCCGCCTGCTGTAGTTTGCAAGCTAGTATTTTGCATCTTAATGGTTAACCCATTCATAGGCAGACCTGTAGAAGCATTAAATTGAAAACTTATAGTTTTAATTGGACCACCAGGGGCATCAATTTCGGCAGCTTTGTAAAGCATCGTTGTATTGGCATCATGATATGTAGTATAAAATGGAAACTGGAAAGTAGTAGTTCCATTTCCTACTTGCACTTCTATTTGCCCAAAGCCTGAAGCGAAATTTATTAATACCAAAATTGGTATTAATATAAAGAAAGTTGATAATTTTCTCATAGAGAAACCTCTAATTATAATTATTAATATTATTAATTTATTTCAAATTTATAGATTTTTTTAAAAAGTGATTTTTTCTTTAGTAGAAACATTCAAAAAAACGCACATTTTATAAAATACAAATTAATAATAAAAAATGTAATAAAAAAATATTTTTTAAGTTTTTATTACATTTTTACGGTTATTTTGTAACTTTTTTATTTTTTTGTATAAATTTAATAATCTTAATTAAATTTACTTTTCTTTTATATAAGGATTTTGCCCAATTTGATAAAAATCAAGAATTTCACCTAAACTATAATTTAATAAATAGTCGCTTGTATTATCAGAATTTGTATCTTTTTTTGAACCAAACATTCTATTATATTCGAGCATCCCTTGCTGTTGCCATAGGAAATTTTGAGATATATGAGGAAATTTCTTCTTTAATATCCCATAAGAGCCAATAGACGGCGTTGACCAATACCACAGAAATAAATTAATTCTAGCTTCCTCTCCAGACTGAGCAAGCGAAATGGGAAAAATACAATTTAATACGATTTCTCTGCGTAAGCTTGCTCCAATTCCTGAGCTACTATCTTTAAGTAATGCAACTAATTTATCTGGAATCTCTGAGCATTCAATTGAATTTATAGATAACAAGAAACTATAAAATTTTGTATTCTGCCAATTACTCAAGAAATTATCTAAAAATTCTGCATTATATTTAGGTCTTCTGCGAAGAGATAAATACCTACTAAAAAAATTTTTTAATATTATAAGAGTAGCATTTTGGAATTCATCATTGTTAAGAATTTTTTTTATCTCAGCTGTTTTTCGCAAAATCCTGCTTAATGAATACTGATGAAGAGCCTCAATTTCACTGCTATCATCAGAACTTGTATAATTATTTATTAGATTATGTTTTTTATCAAATTCATTCAATTCTTCATTTGATATTAATAAAGTATGGAATTGATTATTAACATCTAAATCATTATTTGAGACAATATGTAGAATTACCTTTTTATATCGCTCATCTAAGCTATGCTTATGCTTATTCCAATCTGAACTATTCTTATGATATTCAGCATCACCAATAATTATTTGACTATCAATCATCACAGCCAAATCTAAAAAATCAGGTCCTTCTAAATTATTATGGACTCCTGGCGATAAAATTTGTATGCGTTTGCCAGCTACAGTATTTCTAATAATTGAGGGATTTGAAATTAAGTTATGAACTTTTTTTTGTAAAAACCTTTCATTATATAAGCTGTAATTTTCCATAATAATTATTTATAATGCTTACACAAATTTATAAATTTTCATCAATTGAGTTAAATAAATTTTTGTAATTCTCAGCTTTTAAATTTACTTTTTCTTCGAAATTAATTTCATTTGAGGTATAAATAATATCTCTTGATACATTTATCAAATATGGATTATGAGAATTATATTTCAGCAATTCAGTTGCATTTCCACCTTGAGTGCCGATCCCAGGGAACAATAACAATCTATTTGGAATTATCTCTCTAATTCCTTTTAGCATTTCAGGATGTGTAGCCCCAATTACATAACCTAATTGATTTTCATCAGCCCATTTGCTAGAAATCTCAATTATTTTTTTATAAAGCGGGATACCGCTTTCGAGGTTAAGCATTTGAAAATCTTGCGATCCTTTATTTGACGTAAGAGCTAGCAAAAATACAAATTTTTCTTTATCTTCTAAAAATGGCAAAACGCAATCACTTCCCATTAATGGATTTACAGTAATTGAGTCAAAACCCATATCAATTAAGATAGCTTTTGAATAAGCAGCAGAAGTATTTCCAATATCACCTCTTTTAGCATCTGCGATATTTAAAATAATTTTATCTTGATGATTATGATTAATATAATTAATTGTTTTTTTAATTAAATCAATCCCATCGCTTCCATATTGCTCATAAAAGGCAAAATTTATTTTATAACTGCAGACTAAATCAATTGTAGCGTCAATTATTTTTTTATTAAATTCAAATAACCCATTCACATTTTTTTCTATATGCTTAGGTAATTTTTCAATTGTCGAGTCTAATCCTACGCACAATTTAGAATTATTTTTTTCTTGAGCAAATTTTAGTTTTTCAAAAGCTATCATTTTAATTCAATTTGTTGTTAAATATTATAATCCAAATTTATTCTTGAATGCAGAATATTCAGTTTGAAAAATAGTTGCATCAATTGGAGCTGGGATATTATCAGCTTTTTCAAATTCTTCTACTGCAACTACTCTATCTTTAGAATAAGGGTGCGTAGCAAAGAGCATTTGGAAAGAAGAAGGTCTTTCTCCTCCAGCACTTTGTTCAGTTTCAAGTACTCTATTAAAAAAGTATTTCATTCCAGCTGGGTAATATTTAGTATCTTTTAAATACATATATGCATATTTATCTGCTTCGTATTCATCGTCTCTACTATTTTTAAGGATACCTAAATTTGATGCAATATTTGCTAAAATTGCTTCCCATTGAGCAGGAGATTGTCCTAATACAATTTGTGCAAGCAATCCAATACCATATTCTGTAGTCATTCTTTTAGTAGAATGTCTTCTATCATTATGAGCCATTTCGTGAGCAATGACTGATGCTAATTCAGCTTTATTTTGAGCGAATTTTAATAATCCAGTATAGACATAAACATAACCTCCAGCAGTAGCGAAAGCATTGACTGTGTTTAAATCATTAATTATTTGGACATTATAATTAAAGACTTCGCTATAGTTAATTGAATTAGATTTAGCGATTTCATTTACAATATCCTGCAAATATGCTTGCATTTCAGCATTATTATATATTGGATATTGAGCTTTATTATTTTCTAATTTTAGTTCGGAATCGATTTGAGAACCGATAGTAACATCATCAGAAACACTATAAAGATTTACGCCACCTTCATCAGAACACGATAGCATCATAATAGGCATAAAAGCTATTATTAAATAGCGGTAAGCATATTGCTTAAATAGAATCAATTTATTCATTTTTTATCCTAAAATAAATTAAAAAATATATTTTTTCATAAATTAATAATGCGAAATAAATATAAAAATATTGTATTTAATTAACAAAATAAAAAAGATATTTCCTCATGAAAATTTATTTTTTATTACTAAAATATTTTTTTGTGTTTATAGACTTTATTGATATATAAGAAAATTTATAATTTATGAGTTATAATAGATCTAAATAGCTAAGATAATTTTTTTATTTAGAAATATTTTCATAATTTCGATATTATAAAAAAGCAAAATCAATCAAGTAAAAATATTTTATATAAGGAATTAGTAAATGGGACAAACAGTTGTTCAAAAAATTCTTGCTAAAGCTTGCGGATTAGATAAAGTAGCTGTCGGCGAAATAGTCGAACCAAAAGTAGATTTAGCAATGTCGCACGAAAATGGCGCCTTAGTAATTAATCAATTTAAAGAAATATACGAAGGCACTGAATTACCTGTAAAAGTATGGGATCCCTCGAAAATTGCAATTATTTTCGATCATAGAGTACCTGCCGAAAGCAGCAAAACTGCTACAAATCAAATGAAAATTAGAAATTTCGTGAAAGAGCAAGGTATTACTAAATTCCATGATATTCGTGGTGATAGGATGGGTATTTGCCACCAAATTTTACCTGAAAATGGTTACGTAAGGCCCGGATATGTAGTATGTGGTACTGATAGCCATACTACAAGTCATGGAGCTTTAGGAGCATTTGCTTTCGGAATTGGTGCTACTGAAATGGCTTCAGTTTGGACTCTTGGTACTGCTCTAAATGTTCCTGTACCACCTACAATTAAAGTAATTGTTACAGGTAAATTAAATCAATTTGTCGAAGCAAAAGATATTATTTTATATTTAATTGGTAAAATATCTTCTGAAGGAGCTAATAATAAAGTAATTGAATTCCACGGCGATACGATTAAAAATATGAATATTTCCGGAAGACTTACTCTCTGTAATATGGCAGTGGAAGCTGGCGCTACAAGCGGTATTGTTCCTGCAGATGAAGAAACTCAAAAATATCTTAAATTTGTAGCTGGAGTGCAAGATGATATCGATTTAGTTACTCCTGATGAAGATGCTGAATATGATAGCATTGTTGAAATTGATGCCAATACTCTTTCTCCTCAAATTGCATGCCCACACACTGTGGACAATGTAAAACCAATAGAAGAAGTATCCGGAATTACTGTAAATCAAATTGTTATCGGATCTTGCACAAATGGTAGATTAGAAGATTTAAAAACTGCAGCTGATATTTTAAAAGGGAATAAAGTAGCTGAACATACTAGAATGCTAATTTTCCCTGCTTCTGGTAAAATTTATCAAGAAGCTATGAAATTAGGCTATTTTAACACTTTAATGGAAGCTGGAGCTGTAGTAGCAAATAGCGGCTGCGGTCCTTGTCTTGGGATACATCAAGGCGCCTTGGGAGATGGAGAAGTTGCTCTATCGACTACAAATAGAAATTTCAAAGGTAGAATGGGCAACCCTAAATCTGAAGTATATTTATGCTCTCCAGCTGTAGCTGCTGCTTCTGCGATTATGGGATTTATCACAGACCCTAGAAAAATTCAATTAAATGATTAATTAAGAAAGGTAATAATATAATGAGCAAAGTAATTTATAAATTAGGTGATGATATTTCTACTGATATTATCTATCCTGGTAGATTTATGGCAACTGTTTTACCGACAGAAACTCCTCAATTCGCTTTTGTTGATGAAAAAGAATTAAACAAAATGCTTGTAAATAATGAGTTTGAAGACGGTAGCGTAATTTTAGCAAACAAAAATTTCGGATGCGGATCGTCTCGCGAACAAGCTGTTTCAACTCTAAAAGGCTATAATATTTCAATTATTGCTAAGAACTTCGCAAGAATATTTTTGCAAAATAGTGTTAATTTAGGTTTAAATACAATACAATGCCCAGATATTGAAGCTAATTTAGGCGATGATTTAGAAATAAAAGAAAATGAAGTAATTAATAAAACTACCGGAAAATCTTATAAAATAATTCCGCTACACTCAGCTCGTCAAGCTATTGTCGATGCTGGCGGATTAATTCCATACACAAGAAAAAAATTACTTGAAAGAAATAAGTAATAATAATTCTTTTCATTAATATAATATTCTTATTAAATAATCAGCTATATCATTTTATAGCTGATTATTTTTATAAAATCTATAGCACTATAATTACTGATATATATTAGTTCACCTAAACCCATTTCAATATTTTATGAGCTTTTGCACAATAAATAGCGATACTCACGGCATTCCAGCAAGATAATATATTTTAAAATTAAAAAAGGAAATGAAATTATATCTAAAAACGTCATTATAAATTAACTTATACTTTTAGTTGAGTTCAATAAAAACAAAAAATAACTTAAAGGTATAACAAAACAACTTGTTATGTACTTTTTAATAAATCGGATATTAGCCCATTGCTATAACGTAATGGGCTTTTTCTTGAATAATACTTGTAATATCCGACCTATTTGAAATCCAATATGTTGAATAAATAACTTATATGTTTACGTAAATTTATAGATAATTTGAATTTTCCGTGCTAAAATCACTATACATAAAAAATTATGCTTTAATTGATGAGCTTTTCCTCGAATTTAATAATGGATTGAATATCATTACAGGCGAAACAGGAGCAGGCAAATCCATCATAGTAGATGCCTTTATTACTGCTCTCGGTGAGAGAGCATCTGTAAATTTAATCCGCAATAATCAGAAAAAAGCAATTATAGAAGTTATTTTTGATTCAAACGAATTAATTATTGATGGATACCCTGATATTAACAACTTACTCTCTGAGCAAAATGAATTAATTATCCGCAGAGAAATAAATATTAATGGTAATAGTAGATGTTTTTTAAATGATACCCCTGTGCAATTAAATTCTCTTAAAGAATTAGGAAATAGATTAGTTGATTTCCACGGACAGCACCAACACCAGCTTTTATTGCATTCATCTTATCATTTGAAAGCTCTTGATTCTACTATCGATTTTGGGGATAAACTAAAAGTATATCAAGATACATTCAAAATATATAAAAATAGTTTAAAAGAACTCGACCTCCTTAAATCAAAAGCAAATGAATTAAATATTAGGACCGACCATTATTCATTCGAACTCAAAGAAATTGAGAAAATTAATCCACAAATTAACGAATTTGAAGAAATAGAAGATAGCTTAAAGAAAATAGAAAATTCAGAAACAATTTTTAATCTTTGCAATAATCTAATCCAAATATTAAGCGAATCCGAAAGTTCCATTATTAGTAATTTTAGTGTAGCTACGAAACTTATTGAAAATTTAAAATCATACGACTCTGCTTTTATTGATTTTTATAATGAAAGCAAAACTATGCAAATTGCACTTGTAGAAATTTCACGATTTGTTAATAATTATATGTCTAATTTTAAATTAGATGAAAACACTGTAAATAATTTAAAAGAACGTTACCTTGAATTAAATGGATTGAAAAAGAAATATGGTAATTATAGTGAAATTTTTAATAGAATTCAATTTCTACAAGATGAATTAAATTCTATCTCTAACTATGATGAAAAAGTACATAGTTTAGAAAATGAAATTGAGAAAATGCGATTATTATTAATCGATAAAGCTAAAGAAATTTCTGAAATTAGACATAAACATTCTAAAATATTTTCTGAAAATTTGATTGAAAAATTAAAATATTTAGGAATGGAACATTCAAAATTTGATATTTATTTTCACAAAAATAAAAATAATGAGTTAAATGAGAACGGAATTGATAACATTGATTTCCTAATATCAACTAATAAAGGAGAAAATCTAAAGCAATTAAAAGAAGTAGCTTCAGGTGGTGAAATATCGCGAATAATGCTTGCAATAAAATATATTATCTCTGAATATCAAGAAATGCCAATCCTCGTTTTTGATGAAATCGATATTGGAATAAGTGGAAAAATTGGGCAAAAAACTGGTCTTTTAATGAAAGAGCTATCAAAGAAACATCAAATTATTGCTATCACTCACCTCCCTCAAATTGCTGCTCTCGGAGACATTAATTTTAATGTTCAAAAAATAACTTCTGATAACGGTACAGTTACTAAAATTGAAGTTCTAAATAAAAAAGAAAAAATCAATGTAATTGCTCAAATGCTAAGCGGAGAAAACATTACTGATTCAGCACTCGAAAATGCTGAAGATCTTATAAATTCGAAATAAATTGATTTAAATTTAAATAGTATTTAACTTTAAAATTTTGTTGTTTATTTTTCAAAAATATTTAAGCAAAAAAAGTCATAACTATGTATTCCGTGCAAATTGCAGCAAAAACGGCAGAAAGAGCTACTACTACTAAATCTTTTTCTTTCCATGATAATAATAGAGCTACAATGGTCGCTACTATTCCAGAAGCTAAACTATTTGTTGAAAATAAAATATCTGGGAATGTCATCGCAGCTAACACGCAAAATGGGATATAATACAAAAAATCTTGTATCCATCTATTTTTGAGTTTTTTATTAAAAATTGCAATAGGTAAGACTCTTATCAAATAAGTAGTAAGAGCCATTACTAAAATCATAAATCCAGCATTTGAAAAAGTTATCATACTGCTTCCTCCTGCTCTTTTTCTTCATGGCGAGATATTTTAAAAAATGTAGCGCAAATAGCTGCTCCTAATATTGCCGAAATAATAATACTCCAACCGCCACCATTTTGTGATACAATATTTAAATATGGAATGTACTTTAAAGCAATGCTTATGCTTGATGCAATTAAAATGGCATAAAAAACCTTATGGCTATGTTTCGCAGGTGGTAAAATAATTGCAATAAACATACAATATAAGGCTACTCCCATTGATACTTGAACAATTGTTGGCAATAAATAAGAAGCGAAAGCTCCTAATACTGTACCCAATGTCCAGCCAATTATTGGTAATGTCATCAAACCAGTATAAAATGAAAATATAACGTCCTCGCCTTCCATAGCAGATAAAGCAAATATTTCATCGGTTACACCAAAAGCAACAATACACCTTTTGTATAGTGGCATATTTGGATGAAGTTTTTGAGTCAAAGATAAACTCATCAAAAAATATCTTAAATTGATAATCAATGTCGTCATTGACAATTCGACTGCTGAAGCTCCAGCCCCAATCAACCTAATTCCAGCGAATTGACCAGTAGAAGCAAGGTTTGTTAGTGATATTATTACAGCTACCCACGGGTCAAAACCCATTTGTACTGCAACTAATCCGAAAGTAAAAGATACTGGAATATAACCCAATCCAATAGCTTTCCCCATCATTAGACCGCGTTTATATTCTTTGATTGAGCCATTTCTTTCCCATTTTTGGACTGTCTCTTTTGGGTAAGCAATGACATTTTCAAGGTTTTGCGAAAGCAATCCTCTTATATTAAAATCCATAAAAATAATTTTTTATAATTAGGAGATAAATTATTTAATAATTTAATATTAATTAGGAAATATTTTTATTTAATTTGCTTAAATTTTTGGTTTTTTAGTGCTAATAGTCTTAATAAAATATGATGTTCTATCCGATTATTTTTGGAGTAAAGCAGAAACCAATACAATTAATTATTATCTACCAATTCAAGCAGTTTGTCTAAGTCTTTATTTATTAATTCCCAAGAATGAGTTTGTACAATGAGTTCTCTTGCATTTTTGGATAATTTGTCAGACAATTCTTTATTATCCATTACTTCAAGTGCAAGTTTAGCTAATTCTACATCTGTCTCGCCTAACATTATGCTTTCTCGGTGAATACCATTTATCCCTTGGTTACCGATTTTCGTTGTTATTACTGGGACTCCGCAAGACATTGCTTCTAATAATTTATTTTGGATTCCCGTTCCCCCTTTATGAGGATGGATGAAAGCAATAGCAGACTGCAAATATGGTAAAAATGACTTAACATTTTGATGAAATTCAACTTTCTCAGAAGCAAATTTAAGAACTTCGCGAGAAGGAGAAGCTCCTACTACTAATAATTTAACATTAGGATATTTTTTCCAAATTAATGGCATTATATTATTTACGATTTTCTCCACCATTAAATAATTTGCCCATAGACTTAGTTTTCCTGTAAAAATTATATGTTTTTTCTCAATTTCAGGATTTGGAACAAAATAGTCGGTTTCTGTACCATTTGTGAGAAGATAATATTTTCCATCAGGAGCATATTTTTTTAGTTCATCAATATCATCATTAGTAACTAAAGTCACATAATTGAAATATTTTACTGTCTTTGGTTCAAATCTTTGCAAAGCTTTATGATCATAATATCGCACCATTTTTTGAAGTAAAGTAGTGGATTCTTTATATGACCTCTGCTGATATAAGATTCTACAATCTTCTGCGATTAATATTTTTTTCAAGTCTTTTCGGTCTTTTAGATAATCTGCTGTTCTTAAGAAAAATGATATTCCTAGATCATATTTATTTTTGCTTAGCAAATCGTCTACTACTTTTTGAAAAGATTTTTGTTTATAATAGTAAATTTCTAAAGGATAATTTGGTGGATTATTAAAAATTGAATGCAATCCGGCTTTAACAGGTTTAAGAGGAACAATATGTAACTCTACTCCCAAATCTTCGATAACTTTTTTCCATTCATTATTAAACTCTTTACCTTGGAAAAATGTTACTAATGTAACTTTATTATTTTTCGCTAAATGTTTAATTAAATGAAATGATTTAATTCTATCCCCGCCATGCAGTGGATATGGGAATCTACAGGTTAAGAATAATATATTTTTCTTTTCTTGACCGGGCATTATATAATTTTTATAATATAGGTTATCAATTAAAATAAACTTTTAAGATTACAAAAATAGTTTATTTTTTTGTATTAACCGAATAATATTTTATTATTCTCTATCAAATCTAAACCAATTTACTGCTCTTTTTTCTTTAGAAGGCATTATACCCGCTTTATTTATGTCAATTTCAGATTTTATTTTGTTAGTTAATTCTTTAGCTGCGTTATAACCATAAGTTCTCAGCAAGTAATTAATGGCAATTGTTTCGGCTATCACTGTAATATTTTTTCCAGGGAATATTGGTAATTTCACTGTTGATACTTCCACTCCCAATATTTGACTACTTTCTTCTTCTAATCCTACTCTTTGGTATTCTTCACCTTTCTTCCAGTCCATAAGTTCCACAATTATTTCTAATCTTTTTTGATATCTAATAGATCTTATTCCGAACATTTGCCTAATATCAATTATTCCTAATCCTCTAATTTCCATAAAATGTTGTACTAAGCTTGTACCTGTTCCCATTAAAATTGATTCATTTTTTTTGCTTAGCATTACTACATCGTCAGCAACTAATCTATGCCCTCTTTCCACAAGATCCAGAGCGATTTCGCTTTTTCCTATTCCACTCCTGCCGACAAATAGTAATCCTACACCAAATACATCTAAAAAAGATCCATGCATAACCACTTGACTTGCAAATTGATCATCAAAAAATTCGATTAAAAATAAATTTAATCTGCTATAATCTAAACTACTACTGAGCACTGCTACGTTATTTTGATTAGCAATTTTGATAAAATCTTTATCAGGAATAAGTCCATCCGAGAAAATAAAGCAAGGACTTTGCAAAGACAATAAATATTTATAACGATTTTTTTTTACTTCCTTGCTTAAAGTATCAATATAAAATGCTTCTGTATTTCCGATAATTTGAATGCAATCGTAATCATAAAATCCCTCATAACCACTTAGAGCAAGTTGAGGTCGATTTAATTGCTTAGTTTTTATTTTATTGTTGAGGGTTGAGTCGTTAGTTAATAATTCGAAAGTAATCGGTGATTTCAGCAAATCGCTTACATAAATACTTTCAATATTAATTATATTTAAATTACTAAAATCAGACATTAATTTACTACTGATGGTGATAAAATATAAGGTGTTTCTTTTTTCTTTTCTTTTACTTGTTTCTTAATTCTCCGTGTTTTCACCGTGGAGTCAGAATACACCGAAGTTGGACTAATAATATCTGTCCTAGTAATTTTTACATTTCTTACTGCATTTCCCTGACTACTTAATTTAGGTAATATATTTCCATTTCGATATATTTCTAAGCTTGATGCTTTATCGCTTGATATTGTAAAATATTCCCAAGCTTTCATTTCTAAAGTATTTCCCGGATAAAGCACAGTTTGTTTATTTGATACTCCATCGTTTGAGAGCCTAAGCCAAACAGTATCTTTTGATAAGATTCTTAAGTTCATGCTATCAGTAGGTTCAATTTTGCTTTTCTCTATTAATGATTCATCAGCAATTACTTGAGTAGATTCATTATTAGCTGGGATATTCTCAACGTCAATTTTATCTTTTTTATTGAAAAATGCAAAATATAAAATTATTAATACCGCAAATAGTATTACTCCATATAATATATACATCATAGCAGACGTTTTATTAAAGAAATCTCGTCTTTTTTTCTTTGGAGCAAAGATCTCATCATAATTTATATTATTTTCTTTAGTTGAAATTCTCTTGGTCGATTCGTTAGCTAAAATGTCTTTTTCGCTTTTAGGATAAATCTCATCTAATACAGTGCTTATATTTTCATCTAAATCCATAAATTTCATATAATCACTAATAAAAGCTCTCATATATACGGCAGGAAGAATATGATAATTACCATCTTCGATTGCTTGTAATATATGCATTCGGATCTTTGTCTGCTGATTGACATCATCAAGGGAGAGACCTTTTTTAATCCTAATATTTTTTAATATGGAGCCTATTTCACTCATTTTATTAATATTATAAATAATGTAATATTCATTTCTATTTTTTTTCTTATTTTTACATTTTAAAAATCATCTTTATTAATTATTTACTGATTTTTCAATTTATTTAAATCTATTTTAAAAGTGAAAAAAAATATTCTCTTTATCATATTATTTACTATAATAAATTGTGCCAATTTATTTTCTTCATTAAATATAAATTTAACTAGTAAAGAAACGAATTATTTGCAATCTAATTATATTTTCAATTCAGTTATTCCAATAAACAATGACTTTATCGATATTACTTTAAATCAAGCAGAAAATTCATTTTTTTCATTAAATAATTTAGATTTAAATAAGATTGATAAAAATGATTCAGAAATAAAAATAGAAACCGATTCTATACACTCAATACATTTATTTCAATCGGAATTTATGTATGCAGATAATCCACTATATACTATCACAGGTGAATTACCACTAAGAGAGACTAAAATTAAGCCATTAAATATGGGAATAATTGGAGCAGTCTATGCAACAGCATTTGTCCTTCAGCATAAAATTCAAATGAATACAATCTGGAAGGAACAAACTGACTTTAAAATCCAAGAAGATGGTAATTATGCTCTTTATGTTGATAAAGTAGGGCATTTCTATGGAACTTGGGTAATGAGTCATTTCTTGAGAGAAACTTTTCTATGGACAGGTTTTAACTATAAAACTTCATATTGGCTCGGAGCAGTTGCAGGATTAGCATATTCTACTTATGTCGAGGTTTTAGATGGATATGGCAAAAACTGGGGTTTTAGTCCTTCAGATTTTTACTTTGATATGCTTGGAACTTCATTTTCAATAGCTCAGTATTATATCCCTGTACTGCAAAATTTCACACCAAAATTTTCTTACATACCTTCGACTTGGTTCGGAGAAAGAGAACGAATACCATCTGAAATTATGATTGATGATTATTCATCACAAGTATTTTGGTTGTCAATAAATGTCAATAATTTGCTTGGAGCTAATTTAAAAAAATATTGGCCTTCTTGGTTGCAATTAAGTATCGGATATACCGCAAGAAATCTATGTGATCCTGACTACCCGGAATTTAATAAATACCAATATGATTATAATGGAGTTAATGTCAAGGGAGATCCAAAGTATATTTTAGCCCTTGATGTCGATTTTGTTAAATTATTGCCCGGAGATGGAAAGTTTTGGAATTGGATAAAGCAATCTTTAAATGTTTTGAAATTCCCATCACCAGCAATTGAATTTTCTAAAAATCGCACTAAATTTTATCTTTTATATCCATTTAACTTTTAAAACAAATCCCATTCATAATTAATGAATAGGATTTGTTGATAATCTTAATTATGTTTTATGAGGATTTAAATATTTACGGCTTCTCCCCATGCAGCAGCTGCTGCTTCCATAATTCCTTCATTTAAAGTAGGATGAGCATGGATTGATTTAAATATTGAAGGACCAGTAGCTTCTAAATTCATAGCTAATACCATTTCGCCTATCATTTCAGTAACTTCAGGACCAATTAAATGTGCACCAAGCAATTCACCATATTTTGCATTAAATATTAATTTTACAAAACCTTTTGCTTCGCCTATCCCGTGAGCTTTACCACTTGCAGTAAATGGGAATTTTCCTATTTTAAGTTCATAACCTGCTTCTTTTGCTTTCTCTTCTGTAAGACCAATACTTGCTACTTGAGGATTACAATATGTACACCCCGGTATTAATTTATAATTAACTCCATTATTTGTATGTCCTGCTAAATATTCAGCTAATGCAATACCTTCAGCAGAAGCCTTATGAGCAAGCCAAGGTGGACCAGCTACATCTCCAATGGCATAAATATTATCAATATTGGTTTTAAAATTATTATCAATTTTAATAAAGCCACGTTCTACTTGTATGCCCATTTCTTCTAACCCAATTCCCTCTATATTTGCTTGTATTCCAATTGCATTTAAAGCAATATCTGCAGTAAGAGTTTCCTCAGTTCCATCTTTTTTCTGAATTTTAACTTCTACTCCATTGCCTTTCTTATCTGCGGAAATAACTTTTGTGTTTATAAGAGTCTTAATACCAGATTTCCGATAATTTCTGCCTAATTCAGAAGAAATATCTTTATCTTCAATTGGCAATATTCTATCCATCATTTCAATAATTGTAATTTCAGTTCCGAAAGAATTATAGAAATATGCAAATTCTACTCCAATTGCTCCAGCTCCCATTATGATCATTGATTTTGGAGCTTGCTTTTGAATTAAAGCTTCTTTGCTGGTAATAACATATTTGTGGTCGACGTTGATCCCCGGGAACATTCTAGGTCTTGAGCCTGTCGATATGACAATATTTTTACAATTAATTGTGTCTGTAATTTCTCCAGAAATATTTTTAACCTCAATTAAATTTTTGCTTTTAATAAAGGCAGAACCTTTTACGTAATCTACTTTATTTTTTTTGAATAGAAAGGCGATACCGGCTGACATTTTAGAAGATACATCTCTGCTTCGTTTAATCACTTTAGAGAAATCGACATTGTAATCTTTAATTTCAAAACCAAATTCTTCTGAATTTTTAATAAAATTCATTAATTCTGCATTTTTTAGTAGTGCTTTGGTAGGAATACAACCCCAATTTAAGCAAACTCCACCTAAATCTGCTTTTTCTATGCAAATAGTTTTTAAACCTAATTGTGAGGCTCTTATTGCTGCGACATATCCTCCCGGTCCAGCACCAATTACAGCTACATCAAACTCTAAATTACTCATTTTATAATTTCCAAATTATTATTTATAAATTATTACTTTATTCATTAGTATACAACTAATTGTATCGTAATTTATTGCAATAAAAATAAAGTTAAAAGGAAAATTTAAAATAAAATATAAAATGGGTTAAGCTCTCTGTGGCACTCTATAAACATTCTGACCGCTGCTTCCTTCCGGACCTGACGGAGTTGGGAGCGATATAGATGCACAGCACTTAACCCGACTACAAAATTACAACATTTTAATTAATCTACCAAATATTTTTAAATTTAATATTAAATCTTATTATAAAAGTAAAGACGCAATATATTGTGTCTCCATATAACAAAAAAAAATCCCGCCTAAGCGGGATTATAGTTTTTATAACTTCGGCATTTAGCCTTATTGTAAAAAGATGTAAAATTATAAATGTAAAATTAACACTTTTTTTACTAATATGCAAATTATTTACAAAAAAATTCTATACTGAACGATTCGGCTTTGCTGAGGATGAATTTGATATTGTTGAGACTCCTGCTAAATCTAATGACTCGTTTAATACTCCTCATTCGCATAGTGATTTTAAACAAGCAGAAGAATTTGACGACCAAATATTAATTGATAAACTTGCTTTGCATACTCTCGAGGGCAGCAATAATGTCTTCAATAATATTACCTCACAAATTACTAACTTTATCCAAAACGCAAAATCTTATGAAGAAGTAAAAAACAATATCCACAAACTTCTCCCAGAGCTCGATACAAAAGAACTCGAAGACAAACTATTAAGTGCAATGTTCCTCGCTAATACTATCGGCAAATTATCTGTTCAAGATGAAAACACAGAAGGAATAAGTAATGAATAAAAAGACTCAAATTGCTCTTCAGCTCACTTTTGATAAGCCACCAGAAGAAATTGTAAAGATATTGAGAAATAGAGATATTCAGATTTCTTCGCACTGGACTGAGCAATTAGAATTAATCGAAGAACGTGTTTTTACTGTCGCAAAATGTGCTTCTGCTGATGTATTAGAAATTATCAAAAAGAATATCGACACTGCAATAGAAAAAGGTTTGCCATTTGATAAATTCAAAAAGTCAGTCCAAATCCAACTTAATACATCAGGTTTTAAAAACACTCCAGAGTCTAAAGCGTGGAGATTAGATAATATCTTTCGTACTAATCTTCAATCTGCCTTTATGGAAGGTAGATGGCACGAGCAAAAAGCAGTTACCGATACTTTTCCATATTGGGAATTTGTAGCTGTCAATGATAATTCTACTACTGATGGATGTCGTTCTTTAAATGGAACTATACTAAAATCAAATGATCCATTCTGGAACTACAACTATCCTCCTCGACATTATCGCTGTCGCTCCAGAGTAAGGAGCATAAGTAAATACGAAATTGCTGATAAAAATATTATACCATCACCAAGCGATAAATTCACAGACGTAATGCCAGCAAAAGGATTCGCCACTAACCCCGGTGTATGGAAACCTGATTTGAATAAGTATAGTAAAGGAGTAAAAGATGAATTAGAAAAGGAACTTAAGAATAGAGAGGATGAGGTAAAGAGAAGAGAATTAGACTTACTTCCTGATTGCGACTGGATTGAAAAACCAAGCTTTACAAGTATTAGCAAAGCAATTGAATTTGCACAAGAAGTAAAGAAAAGTACAAAGAAAGAATGTTTAAAAAAACTTCCTAATCAAAAGAATTACAAGTCGTATGGTTTAATTAATAGCAAATACATTGCTGAGGAAAACAAAGCTATTAAACCGGAGATGATTGAACCAGCAGAGACTAAAGATAAAGCATCAGACAAAATAAAAAACAACATAATGGGCGAAAGCACTAAGCGATTAATCAAAACTCCATTCCAAACTGTAGAATTCGACGAGGGGAATGCTGTGCACATAGCAAAAGATAGGAAAATACGTAGAGAGAGATATAGTAACTTCTTTGTACCAACATTAGAAGAACCTGATGAAATGTGGATGACTAAATATGATGATGGGATAGAAAGAGTTACTTATATAAAATATTATAAAAATACCGATGGTACTAATCTTCAAGCAGTCGTTAGCCACAACGAAAGCAAAGTTAAAGAATATCTAATTACTATTATCCCCAAAAAGTACAAGAGTGTAAACAATAATAGAATTGGAGAATTATATTACGTAAAACGCCATCTTATTAAAGATGTTGATGTGAACGATAAGTTTAAAAATGATATAATAATCGAGGACTAGCTTGTACTTAAGGTAGGGTTGCTGAACCATAGTATAGCAGTTATGGTAGCTATTAATAGTGGCTTCCTTAGATATACCCCATAACGATTCTAAAGTCGCCCAGCGATGTCCCTACC
>ENA-UOOK01000901-UOOK01000901.1-fermentation-metagenome-genome-assembly--contig:-NODE-901-length-39862-cov-14.404753_pt1 | contig 39862 bp, 33 predicted proteins | sample MGYA00245777_ERZ724023 | MGnify/ENA primary metagenome ERZ724023 (study PRJEB28704, sample SAMN03018312) | fermentation metagenome | biome: anthropogenic terrestrial biome; feature: soil; material...
AGTGTTGAAGATCACTTATGGAGGTGATGATCGGGAAGAGAACACCTCCCAGACGCCGTGTTTGAAGGCATAGCAGGGGCTATGAGGAAGTAGGCGCCATAATAGGCCACCTGCAAAAGCGAAGACTCAGTCTGCGTCAGGTTGCCATGAATTGACTTTTCGAACTCACGCCACGATGTGGTCTCAAGGGCCTTGTTGTCATTCTTGCCGGCATTGCTTACAACGCCGTCTCGGTAAAGCCAAGGACCTCAGCCGCGACCTGCCTGCCACTGCATACGTCAAGCAGCTCGTCAAACATCTTGTCACGAAGCTCGCCCATCGACTCAGGGCCATAAATGGCAGCTGTTGCGTCGAAGTCTGTGTTATCAGCCATGTTCTTTGCAGTCTGTGGATTTGCGGTCAGACGAAAGACTGGTGCAAGTGCGTTGCCTGTAGGGGTACCAAGCCCCGTAGAGAAGACTACAATCTGGCAACCTCCTGCAATGATGCCACCAACTGAGGAGGGGCCGTTGCCGGGAGTATCCATGATCACAAGCCCCTCGTGCGGCTTAAGCTGTGCTGCATAGAATCGAGTAGCAGCTCGCCGACGTGCACACAAGGCGCATCGCGTTCGACTGGGGAGAAATCACCACTGCTGTGAATTGCGTGGCGACACCAATCCGACAAGCTGGCAAGATCACCTATACCATTAGCATATCTATCCCTGCCTATCGCTTTGACAGCAAAAAACAGCAGGAGATCATCGCACTGCTTGATGCAAGCCGTATGATGCTGGAACGCTCCCTCAATTAAGTGCTGCGACTGAAGCCTACGACCGGCAGGACATCAACAAGATAAGCCCCCTTGGCGGAGGGACTCCTCCTGCTTGCCGAGGGGACTTTGTATCGTCTTACTTTACCACCGAGGCCTTATAGATCTCCTGTATCGAAGACGCGAGCACACGATCAAATGTCGCGTCATCTTGCTGGGCGGTCAGACCTTGCAGCAAGGCCCGTGAGAAGCTCGCGATGAGGCCAGGATTTTTGGCAAGGCGCGCATTCGCTTCGCTCCTGCTGTAGCCGCCGGAAAGGGCAACCACGCGCACCACCTGCTTGCGCTGCATGACATCAGTGTAAAAGCCATCGACGCTTGGAATGGATACTTTAAGCATGAGCTTAGCGTCTGCAGGCAAGCTATCAAGGTGATCAAGGATCTCCTCTTTGAGCATGGCCTCGGCATCAGCTTTATCCTCACTGAGGATGGAAACCTCTGGCTCCAAGATAGGCACCAGGTCAAAAGCAGATATCTGCTCCGCATAGGCGAACTGTTGGTCAACAATCGCCTGTATGCCTTGGCGATTTGCATGTTTTATGACGGAGCGCATCTTCGTCCCAAAAATATGATGATCGACAGCGCTGCCCAACAGCTTGTCAAATGCAGGGATGTCGTTCATCAGCTGCACGTCATTCGCCTCGGGCGCAAGACCTTTGTCGACTTTCAAGATGGGCACGATGCCCTTCTTATACCAAAGGTAGTCCGCAGTGTAGGCGTCCTCTATTTGCCTGTTCATCGTATCTTCGAATAAAATGGCCGCCAAGATGTGCTCCGCGGTAAACGATGGGCTCGTAACAATACGCGTTCGCATGGCATGCACGAGGTCGAACATCTCTTTGTCAGAGCTGTAGGCATTTCGGCCAATGCCATAAAGCTCGAGGGCCTTCGGTGTGCTTCCGCCGCTTTGATCAAGCGCAGCAATGAAACCTTTTCCTTTTTGCATGCGCGCAAGCTGCTCCATGTTCATGACGGTCTCCTTTTTTTATTCCAAGTTCTCCACAACTCAACTGTTCTTATACCCGCATAGGGCAACCCGTCACGCTGTCTACGACCAGAGGCGGAGCTGCTTGCACAAGCGGCGCTCCCATATCTCAATCGGCTTCCCTCCCATGCAAATAGGCAATGTAGGTGTTACCCCATATTTCAATGCTGTCGAGCACCGGCTGAAATCCTTTACCAATATTTGTCAACGAGTACTCCACATGAGGGGGAACTTCAGGAAACACTTCCCTTTTCACCAATCCCTCTCTTTCAAGCTGCTTGAGCTGCAAAGAAAGCGTCGAATGCGTGAGGTCTGGCATGCGCTTTTGAAGCTCGCCGAAGCGCAGCTTCCCTCCGCTCAAGTGATGCATAATCACAATCGACCATTTCCCTTGCAGCAGCTTTTGCACAGTCACAAAAGGACATATACCGAAATTCTTTGGCATTTGACTTGGCATTGCCTACTCCCCTGTCCAGCTCAACATAGGTACTAGATAAAATACTAAGTACAGGTAAAAAACAGTATTTTTAATCTAGGTCTTCTCAGTACAATAAGTATAGTATATATTTAAGACTAAGTATAACAAAGGAACTTAAATGGAGACTCAAACGCAAGCAGCTCTTTTCGTAGGGCATGGCGACCCCATGATGGCACTGCGCAACGATGATGTCGCACGGGCCCTTCACAGTATTGGCGAGCGCATCCATGCAAGTGCGCCTAAGGCGATCTTGGCGATATCTGCGCACTGGTTCACCCGCGGAACGTTCGTACAAAGCAGCCCAGAACCTAAGCAAATCTATGATATGTATGGCTTCCCGCCCGAGTTGTATGCGATCGCCTATCATCCTTCTGGTTGCAAAGAGCTTACACGACGTGTGCAAGATCTTCTCGGCTCTGACGTCTCAGTAGATGATAGCTGGGGAATCGACCACGGCGTTTGGACACCTTTGCATCACATGTTGCCAAAGGCGGACATACCAGTGGTAGAGCTTTCTGTCAACGGGCTTCGGGATGCTCGCTATGCCTATGAGATCGGCAGACGCCTAGCCCCACTGCGAAAGGAAGGGTTTTTGCTCATGGGCTCTGGCAACATCGTGCACAATTTACGCGCCCTTGAGCCAGACAGCCCTCATGGCACTGCGAAGGCGACTGCATTTAGCGCATCTATACGCGATGCGGTGACAGCACACGATTACGAGAGGGTGCTCAGCTATCGAAGCCTGCCCCATGCATTATGGGCTGTCCCGACACCTGATCACTTCCTGCCGCTTCCTACGATATTAGGCGCGACGCAGCAAGAGGATGCAGAGGTCTACAACGACCTGCAAAACTTTGGCTCCATCTCAATGACGAGTTTTGCGTTTGGCTTGCAAAAGAAATGAGGTTTATCCGCGGCAAGACAAGGATTGCCGCTTGAGCGGGTATGTCTAGAAGGTGCCCTCGAGGCAAAACGAAAAGGAGAACATAGATGTCAGACAAGCACGTACTTCTCGCCGTGGGAACGCTTCGCAAGAATGGTTTCAACGAGCAGCTCGCACAAAAAGTCGAGGCGCTGTTGGAAGGACGCGCCGAGGTCAGCCGCCTCGAATACAAGGACCTGCCCTTTATGAACCAAGACCTCGAGAACCCCGAACTCGAGAGCGTGGCGCGCGTCCGTGACGAGGTTCGCAACGCCGACGGCCTATGGTTTGTGACCCCTCAGTACAACAACTCGTTTCCTGGCCACATCAAAAATCTTGTTGACTGGCTCAGCAGGCCGCTACCGGGCAAGGGCCGCGACTCTGTTGTGATCAGCGGGACCAAGACGACCGTATCCGGCGCAGGCGGCCGTACTGCAACCGCAGGAATGCGTGCGTCCCTCGACGCGCTGCTAGAGTTCGTCGGCGCTGACGTCATGCGTGATCATGAAACAGGCATAGCTCTTTCAGGTGAGTCTTGGGCTTCAGGCAAGCTTATTCTCTCTTCTGAAGATGAGTCGTCGCTTAAGGCTCAAGTTGATGCATTCCTTGATTTCATTTCATGAAGAAGTGTTCCGTCCTAGGATATCGGGACGCCAGCTGACCTACCCGCCTCGGCAAACACTTGTTTAGCCGACGTGCCTTTCAAGGAATCTCAAAACTTGCGCATAGGATTCCTGTGCCGCAGTAGTAGTCATATCAAATTGATACTCATGTGCAGTAGTTCCCTCAGAAATAGGAGTGAAGTACGGTGAAACCTCAACACCTAGGCTCTTCAGCTTACGTGCCAGTTCTTTCCCATCTTTCTCAAAAGATCCTGTATTGCCGTCCGTAATGAAGGCAGGCGGGAAAGAGGAGGTAACATTGTCAGTTATAATTATTTGCTGCCCATAACGACCAAACCAATCGCGCGTACCAAAATATGCCCAACCCGCTCGGGATAAGAAGTAGTTCACAAGAGGGCTTTGTGAGACTCCAAGTGTTGACATATCATAGGGACCACAAAAGAGCAAAACTGCCTTAAGCGAATCAGGTGAAGCCATCTGTGCGATATTGACTTTGGCAGCATAGCTAGCTGATGTTTGTATGAGTGCATATTGGGCAGCAAGGTGTGCGCCAGCCGAATCACCTGCAATCACAAGGAGGTTCGCATCGAATATTCTTTTGCTGCCTGCAGAAGCTATCCAATTGCACGCATCTCCCATTTGGATCAGAGGACCAGGGTAGGTTCCTTCAGGTGCAAGCTCGTAGTTTATACAGACAACAGCATAACCGTCGGCTGCGAGGCAGGATGCGTATTGTCTGATATCAGATTTATCACCGCCAACATATGCACCGCCATGCGCCCAAAGGATAACAGGCGTCGATGCACTATGCTCTGCTGGCAAATAAAGATCAAGTGTATTTTGTGCCAGAGATGACGGATACGTAATATCACGCTCCACCATGATATCGTCAGTATCATAGGTAGGCAGCTTAGATACTGTTGGATTTTCAAACTGAGAGCGAAGGAACAAGGCCGCAGGCACGGGAGTAATGTACAAAATAACAACAGCTGCAGCAACAAGCACTGCAAGACAGATGCCTACGGCGCAAACAACTGATTTTATGCAAATTTTCTTCTTTTTGAGTCCTTTATCGCTAGGACCTGTCACGTTATGTTCCTTTCTTGCCAGCTATATAGCTGCAGCTATACTAAAGCAGAAGGAGTCATTTACAGAGCAAACGAGAAGAAGGATCTTATAAATCGTTTCGAAGTTTAATCTGAACGCCCTGATATGAGATTACAAAACATTAACGTCATCCTTTAGCGAACTAACTGTTTTATTCTGACGAAAGAGAGCTCTTTTATGGAACTCGACCAAACAAGCCATTTTACTAATCTCTACACACTAGTTGGCTGCCTCACGAAAGCTATTGATCTTGTAAGTCCAGAGATGTCAGGTCATCACCGGCAGGTAGCATATCTTTCACACAAGATTGCTGAAGCTTTAGATGTAAGCTTTGAAACGGACCGCTCCCTTATAGTAGCTGCGCTTATTCACGACGTCGGAGCTATCGATAGCGATGAGTCTGAGCCGTTCAGGCGCCTAGAACAGGGCAATAATCTAGATCAGCATGCAAGACTTGACGGCAAAGGTTATCCTTTCAAGCTTGATGCCCGAAATCTTTCCATGGGCTCACGCATTATGGCTGTTGCAGATATTTTTTCGGCTATTACTGAGGATCGCCCTTATCGCAAGGGCATGCCAAAACAAAAGGCTATAGCAGTCCTTAACGACCTAGCAAAAAATGATGGTATATCTCCTTATATTTGTTTGATTCTTTTTAAAAATTACGATGACGTTGCCTGCAAGCGGAAAAATGCCTCCGAAAAAGCTGTATCTAACTTTGAGACATGGCAATGCCATTAGATAAAAAGAGTTAAGAACAACAGGAAGGCAAGCGATATGAGCACAACCATATCGACACTATTGCACTACCTCTCGATAGCTGGCAGCACAGCGACAGTGTATCTTTTCATCGTTGCTTGCATACATGTTTTCGGCAAAACAGAGGTAGCGCAGCTTTCAATCACTGATTTTGTCTTCATTATGCTTATCTCAAACGCCGTGCAAAATGCCATGGTAGGCCCTGACGCGAGTTTAGGAGGCGGCCTTGTAGCCGCAACGACACTTTTTGTCATGGATTCGCTTTTCAAACATTGGCTTTACCGTTTTCCACGCTTTGCAAAAACACTACAAGGTTCCCCGCTCACGCTTGTACGGCACGGAAGGCTTCAAAAAAATGCCCTGAAAGAGGCTATGCTTACGCAAGATGAGCTCATGGAGGCTCTGCGTGAACATGGTGCTGACAAACTCAGCGATATCGACATGGCCATACTTGAATCCGACGGCACAATCTCTGTTTTATCAGATCAGTTCAAGACACAAAGCACCCGCAAAAAACAGCCAAGAAGGCCAGCAAAAAAGCACTGACGGACGATCGAGGCCTACTTAATTCCTTTAACCTGCTTATCCAGCGTTTGCTTAAAATAGCCAAAGTCTCAATAGCTAAAGACTTTGATTACCTAGCGTTTACAGTTATTTTGCAGTTTGCAGGAAATTATTTTTTCACACTCATGGTTTGCCCAGTGTAATTGTTAGTAAATTACTAGCAATTAATGTTCGCTTTAGGGAAAGATAAAAGTATGAGAACGTTTACTTGAAAACAAGGGCAGCATCATTTGACTCCAGAAAGGAGGGCAACATGGGTATTATTTCATGGATCGTCGTAGGAGGGCTCGCTGGATGGATTGCCGCCATGGTTATGAAAACAGACCACGGGCTTGTGCAAAACATCGTAACTGGCATCATAGGAGCACTCATTGGCGGGTTTGTCATGGAATTGCTTGGCTCTCATGGTGTCACGGGATTTAATTTGTGGTCCATTTTCGTATCTTTAATTGGCTCGATCATTTTAATAGCGCTCATCAACCTCGTAAAAGGCCGCGCATAGGTTCTTATCTTGCGCTTTGGCGCAGGGTTTGTATTATAAAAACTCCCCGGAAGCCCCGGGGAGTTTTTATTTGTTATATACATATACTAGATATGCAGATAGACAATCAGCGTTAACCAAAGACTTTCTTATACAGCTCGTCCTGCTCAGGTAGCTGCGTGACATATCCTACAGGTCAACCGAAGCGTAGTCACCGTCAATGCCGAAGTCTCCCATGATAATAAAAGCAAACTTCATAGGGCTATCGTTCTTCTTCACACTCATGATGCACGAGGCGTTGCTTGAATTCTTGACGCTCGCATCGATTATCCCAAAGCTTAACAAACTCTGCAATGATAGTTGGGATAATACTAAGCCCACCAACAAGCACCCAGTCCGATAGCCCAAGCGGAACAAGACCAAAGATAGCCCCCACGGGCTCAATGATAACCATGATCGCAAAGAGCGCCATCATAGCGAGGGCTACATAGAGCAAAAGCATGTTATCTTGTATTGTACGCTTAAAAATAGAAACCCTGCTCCTCACCGTAAAGATGTGCAAGATGCTCGTGAAAGATACAACAAGAAAAGCCATTGTGCTGCCAAGCTCTTGGGATGGAGCAACGCCGCTGTTGAAGTGAACAAACACTCCATTGTAATAGGCAATAAGTCCGACCACAGTGAAGGTAAACGCTTGTATAGCAATGACGCGCAGGATACCACCTCCAAAGAAGCTCTCCTGCCGGCCAATAGGTTTACGCCCCATAATGCGCTCATCACTTGTTTCTTGTGCAAGACGTAGGCCAGGCACGCCATCTCCCAAGACATTAATAAGTAGCAGCATCACGGGAGACAAAGGAATGCCCCAGCCCATCAACTGGGCCCCAAGCATAAGAACAACTTCTGAAAGGTTGCACACCAACAAGAAATAGATCACTTTGCGGATATTCGAAAAGACATTACGGCCTTCACGTACGGCAGATATGATGGTGGCAAAATTATCATCGGTTAAGACCATATCTGCTGCACTCTTGGCTACTTCAGTACCAGCTTGTCCCATCGCAACACCCACATCGGCAGCCTTCAGCGCAGGAGCATCATTAACGCCGTCACCCGTCATGGCAACGACCTCTCCGTTTTCCTGCCAAGCCTCAACAATGCGGATCTTGTCCTCCGGTGACACACGCGCATAGACAGAATAAGACCGTACATTCTCTACGAGATCTTCATCACTCATCCGAGAGAGCTCTTGTCCGGTGATAACAATCTCATCTTTTTGCATAATGCCAGTCTGACGTGCAATAGCTGTGGCTGTTGCAGCATGATCACCTGTAATCATAACCGTGCGGATACCCGCATTGCGTGCAGTTGTAACTGCTTTAGTCGCCTCAGGACGGGGAGGATCAAGCAAACCGATAATGCCCTCGAAGTCAAGATCGCACTCTAGCTCTTCAAACTTACCATCAGCAGGTAAGCTATCTACCTTTTTGCTGCCAAGAGCTATCACGCGCAATGCATCATCGGCAAAAGAATCATGCATGCGCTGACGTTCTTCATAAGCAATCTCTGTTGTCTTCACAAAAGGGACCCTGTCAAAGGCACCTTTTGTGAGCACGATATAGCCGCCTTCGGGGCAGCGATGTATACTTGTCATCATCTTACGTGTTGAGGAAAATGGTACTTCACCCACACGTGGCCACTGCGAGGCAAGTTCCTCTTGACTTTGCCCTTCGCTTTTTAACAAACGTATGATGGCGCTTTCTGTGGCATCTCCCACAACATGTTCGTTACCATCTTCATCACGCTCAATGCTTGCATTGCTCGCAAGGGCAAGAAAACGTAACAGTTGTGCTGGACCTTCAGGCACAGGTCCGTCGCTTGTCTTGGCAACCTTATATCCAGGGGCCCACAGCCTCTGGATTGACATACGATTTTGAGTGAGAGTCCCGGTCTTATCTGAACAGATGATGGAAACGTTTCCTAAGGTTTCAACAGCTGGCAACTTTCTGATTAACGCATGATGGGCAACCATGTTCTGAATACCATGTGTTAGCGTCAGTGTCACTATAAGCTGTAAGGTTTCTGGCACAGCAGCCACAGCAAGCGAGACAGCAGCAAGCGCCATCGCCCATGGATCCTCTCCTTGCCCTAAACCCACCGCCAGCAAGATAACCGCGGCAACAATAGCAACAAAGCTCACAGCACGACTAACACGATCTAGACGAACCTGCAGAGGCGTCTTTATCTTCTGCTCGTCATTAAGGTATCCTGCGATTTTCCCCATCTCAGTAGCCATGCCCGTAGCTACTACCACCGCTGTCGCATTACCAGCCGTTACAAGACAACCTGAAAATACCATTGTGAAACGGTCCCCCAAAGGAGCATCGTCTTCAACTAAGGCTTCGGCATCTTTTTCGACAGGCTCGCTTTCCCCTGTTAGAGATGATTCATCTACTTGCAAGGAGGCGCTCTCCACCAAACGTGCATCAGCAGGGATAAGATCTCCGGTCTTAAGGTAAATAATATCTCCTGGCACAACCTGATCCGTCCCTATATGCTGACGAGAGCCAGCGCGAAAGGCAAGGCAAGAGGGGCTATTTAAGTTCTGGAGTGCTTCGAGCGCCCGCTCAGCACCACGCTCTTGCGTCACAGCAAGAGTGACATTCATAACAATAATGGCAAAAACAACCAAAGGCTCTATGAAGCCGTGACCCTCACGTATTGCCAATCCTAATGAAAGAAGAGCCGCTATAAGTAAGATGACGTTAGCTACATCCTTGAACTGACGCAGTACCATCGAAAAAATACTGCTGCCTTCTGCAACTTGATAGGCATTGGGACCATACTTCTCAAGGCGACGCCGCACTTCGGCGCCATCAAGGCCAGCAGAAGTGTCAGCGTGCATCTTCTCTAAAACATCGTTGCTCTTCATTACATGCCATATGGACATCATCTACCGCCTGAATATCAAAAATCCGAAACAATGTCGTACTTAAGACCTGCCTCATGTAAAACCATACTCATCTTGCAAAACCAGTCACGCCACAATATGGATAACTAGTCCTATTATTTTCTATTACTCGCCACATCTGTCAACGACTCTGGGTATAAATACCCTCGATATCTAATGATATCGCACGTCATCAGTAAATTCGTACATCCTTTGGAGGTAATATGAGCGTAATATACGATTTCACCGTGAAGGATCGTGACGGCAACGATGTATCTCTTTCAAAATACAAGGGTAAAGTACTGCTTGTAGTAAACACTGCAACAGAGTGTGGCTTTACTCCTACGTATGCAGACCTGCAAAAGCTCTATACTGAACTCTCTGGTAAAGGCCTTGAGATTCTCGATTTCCCGTGCAATCAGTTTGGTAGTCAAGCTCCGGGCACCGCGGAAGAGATTCATACCTTCTGCACTGGCCGTTTTGGCGTTACGTTCCCACAGTTTGGCAAGCTTGAGGTAAATGGTTCTGGTGAGGATCCTCTCTACACATGGCTCAAGAGCAAAAAGAGCTATGCGGGCTTCGATCCCAACCATCCCATCACGCCGGTTCTCGTTAAAATTCTTAAGGAAAAGGATCCAAACTGGGAGAAGTCTTCTGATATTAAGTGGAACTTCACAAAGTTTCTAATCGACCGGAATGGCAATGTCATCAAACGTTTTGAGCCAACGGCAAATGTCGAAAAAGTTGTTAAGCCGGCAGTAGAGGCTTTGCTTTAAAGCACCATCACGTTCTTATACACCAGCACCTGCGCCTTTCAGGTTACAACAGCCTGAAAGGCGCATCTTTTAATACAAACTCACATGATATATTCTTAGCGCAAGAACAATAGCCAAATCGAATTTTTCAGGCTACCTTGAGAGGAAGCAAGCTTATTCTTGCTTAGTTTCATGCTAGGCTGAGCTGACGGCAGCTTTATCTTCTTAACTCATTTAACAAGAGAGGATCTCCATGGCAGGAGAGCAGATCATTATCCTCGCTGCGATTCTCATCACCCTAACGGCTATTATATGGTTTTCGTACCGCTGGCACAGGGAACGCCGCAGCTTGTGGTTAGGGGTTTCTTTTTTGGCTGCCGCAGGGTCTGTACTTGGGACCGTCGAAGCAATACTGCTGTACTTCGGAGTCGAACGTGGTATCACTGCTGCCAGCGCTGTCGCGGTGGTACGTGATGCCATTGTCTTTGTTGTAGCGCTGTTATTTCCCATCGTAGTGGTGCTCGCATTTTTCCTAACAGGAATACGTCTAATCAAACGCGAGGTCTTTCCCCTCACCGATGCCCTATCCCTCGGGGCAGGCGCTCTTTGCGTGTTTTACCTTGTTGCCTGGCCGTTAGAGCGCGACATCTGGCAGGATAGATGGTCAGGAGCCTTGTATGTCTACCTTTCGTTCGTCATGATATTCACCGCGATAACACCTATGGTCTACACCATAACCAATGCGCTCAACCTCATACCTCATCGCAAACAAACATCATCTACTAAAAAGCTTAAATCTATGGGTATACAGCACTCATAAGGCTTGTTAAGAACATATCTACGAGAAAGGCTGATCAATGGAAATAAAATCAAATAAATTATATATGCTAGCTGATGGGACAAGACTTCCTGTCATTGGGTTTGGTACGTATCGGTTAAATGGGGTAAAGGGTGTCCAGGCAATACGCTCCGCCCTTGATTGCGGCTATCGCCTTCTTGACACTGCCTTTAGCTATCAAAATGAGGGTGTGGTAGGACAGGCAATTAAGCGTTCTGGTCTCAAAAGGTCAGAGCTTCTCATCACCTCAAAGCTGCCAGGCCGCTACTATGCCCGCAAGGATGCGTTTGCGGCACTTCAAGAATCTCTTTTTCGCACCGGCTTAGATTATTTTGACCTTTATCTACTTCATTGGCCAAACCCCAGGCTTGATCAGTATGTAGAAGCATGGCAAGCGCTCATTGACGCAAGGGACATGGGGCTGGTTCGATCCATTGGTGTATGCAACTTTTTACCAGAGCATCTTGAACGTCTTGGACAACAAACCGGCGTCTTGCCAGTTGTCAATCAAATCGAGTTACATCCCTACTTTAACCAATCAGAACAGAGGGCTTTTAACAAGTCTCATAATATTTTGACAGAGGCGTGGAGCCCCCTGGGTAGGGCAACTGCTGTATTGCATGACCCGCTTCTTGGTACCATTGCCAAAAAGCATGATAAAGATGTGGGCCAGATTGTCTTGAGATGGGAGTTGCAGCTGGGCGTACTTCCCATTCCCAAGTCCTCTACACCATCTCGGCAAGCGTCAAATCTTGAGGTATTCGACTTTGAGCTCTCCGAGGAGGAAATGTCTTCTATCAACGAACTATCGAGGCCAAACGGACGCTACAAAGGACAAGATCCTGCTACCTACGAGGAGCTCTAGGTTTGGCTCAGAGTTTTCCACTCTGGAGTGAATTGAGCAAAGAGCAGCAGGATGCGTTACTACGATCCGTGACATTGCATACGGTACCTACACGAATAGTCCTTCATACTGGTTTAATTGACTGTCCTGGTGTCTTTATCATCGCAGTCGAACAGCTTAGAGCTTACATACATTCTGAACAAGGAAAGGAGGTTACTGTATGGCGCCTGCTTGATGGTGATGTGTGTGTCATGTTAGCACTGTGTATGATTAAAGACGTACAGTTCGATATAGTAGTGGAAAAGGAGTGCGACACGAGCCTTTGGGTCATATCAGCAGCAGCAGCATGGCAAAAGCTCATGTATAGCTCCACAGCAGTAGCAAGCTATACCACTCGCCTTATGGCATCACGTCTTTCTGAGGCAATGTGGCTTATGGAGCAGGTTATGTGGGATGGCTTTGACAAGCGCCTTGCTACATTCCTCATCCAAGAGCATCTCTTCGAGGAAAGTAATGAACTTTCCATTACCCATAAACGTATAGCTATGCATTTAGGCACAGCGCGTGAGATTGTGACACGAATGCTTAGACACTTCCAACAAGAAGGCTTAGTAGAGCTTTCACGAGGCACTGTTCGTCTACTTGATATAGATGGACTGAAAAAAATTTCCTTGTCATAGGTAATCTAGCCAAGCAATGACAAAACACTAGATTTCGGTCGAGCGCCCGTGCTTTGATTGGTAACTTTGCCCTCTTTGAAGACTATAAGCGTAGGTATGCCCATTACTCCAAAACGCTGCGCGAGCGTCGCTTAGAAGCATATAACGAGACATAAAAAACGTCCGTGACTTTGTCACGAACGTTTACCGATGATACAGACGCCAAAAAGTGGTTGATCTTCTACAGCTGCAGCTTAATCGTCTATGGTTTGTTCTTTCAAAAAGGTTCCCTTACTTAGTTCATCGAAAGCCCTGTCCAGCTCCTCTTCAGTATTCATTACTATAGGCCCTCCCCATGCAACAGGCTCATTGAGCGCCTTTGAACTCATCAGGAGTACTTGAGTAGGTTGAAAACCCGCTGAGATACTCACCATATCGCCATCAACAAGACTAGCTGCTGATTTCTCTTTTAGATGAGTCCCGCATATACTAGCGTCACCAACAAGCGTAAATACCATGACGGCACGCTCGCTGCCCACGGGAATCTTCACCGTAGAGTTGGAATTGACTCCTACATCGTAGTAATCAAGGGGTAGATGCGAGGCCTGATATCCTTTATGGTCAGCAAAATCACCGGCAAGCAAACGAATGGTTCCACCTTCGACAGGAATATTTTGTATATTGTCACGGGAAACTGCGTGATAGTGCGGCGTTGCCATCTTCTGTGCACGCGGGAGGTTAAGCCAAAGCTGCACACCAAGCATACGCTTAGCTGCCGGTATAGTTTCTTCATGCAAGACACCCGATCCAGCACACATCCATTGCAACTCGCCATCGCTGACTGTGTCCTCAAAACCCATACTATCGCGATGGTGCATCATACCTAGACGTACATAGGTAATCGTCTCGATGCCGCGATGTGGGTGAAGTGGAAATCCCGCTGTGTAATCATCAGGATTTGTGCTGTCAAAAGAGTCAAGCATGAGAAACGGATCAAACTCTTTGACAGTCTCGTTGCTCAAGACGCGGACAAGATGCACTCCTGCACCGTCAATTGCCTTAAAACCCTTTATTATTTTTTTGACATGCCTTTCCATCTAGGCCTCCTGATTCCTGACTTACTAGTAAGTGTGTTTATGACCTGTTCTTTTCTAAATCCTATATTTTTAATAGTATTTCCAAAATAGTCTCATGGATATCGATCCCCAGAAGGGCCTATCCTTTTTTCTACACGAGTTTTTTAGAGAATCGGACAGAAAGCATCCAAAGAAGTCAAACTACCGCTAGCACCCAAAAATCCCGTTGCACCAAGGATTTGCCCCTGTACAACGGGATTTACATGAAACACAGTATAGATACAGACGAGACTCTACCGTGAATGGCCGAGCAAACATATCCTCCTACATCACGACATAGGACTTGATGAGGTCGCGCGGCTTCTTGTCCATGATGTCAAACGCATCGGGGATCTTGTCGAAGCCCTCGAACTTGTAGTTGAGCATTTTGCCGGGATGGATGCGGCCTGCTTGTATGAGGCGCAACAGTCGCTCGATGCGACGGCCACCGCCCGGGCAGAAGCCGCAGCGCAGCGTAATGTTGGACATGCCGAGGCCCCAGTCAGCCGCAGGGAACTTGTAAATGTCATTGATGCCAACGAAGTTGATGTTGGAGACGATGCCGTTCGGACGGGTCATCTTTAGTGCCTGATCGAGGGAATCGCAGTTGCCGCCGGCGAGAATGACCTTGTCGGCTTGGCCGATGAGGTCATGTATCTGCTCGACGAGGTCCCCGTCTTTGTAGGAGACGATGTCGGTCGCGCCAAACTCACGGGCGAGCTTCGCGCAGTTGGGTCGGGTCCCTATGCCGATGACGCGCGCCGCGCCAGACAGAGCAGACCCTGCGATTGCCATCAGGCCGACTGGGCCAATGCCGAAGACGACGACGTTGTCGCCAAACTCGACCTCGGCATTTTCCACGCCATGAAAGCCTGTCGACATCATGTCAGTAGTCATCAGAGCATCCTCAAGGCTAACATCGTCGGGCTTGAGCACAAGGTTAGCGTCTGCGTTGTTCACGTGGTAGCGCTCTGCAAACACGCCGTCTTTCTCAAAGCAGAACTTGAAGCTCTTCATCATGCCGTAGTCATGTGCGTTGTTGATATTGCGATCCTGCAGCATTGGCGCTTCCCAATCAGGGGTGCAGCAATTTACCACGCATACGTCTCCGGGCTTGAACCTCTTGACGTTTGAGCCGACTTCCACCACGCGGCCGACAGACTCATGGCCGAGGATGCGCTCTTTCAAATCCCCAGCGAAGCCATGGCCCATATGGGTGTCAGAACTGCAAATGGCCACAGCGACCGGCTCAAGTATCGCGTCATTGGGACCAGCTTTGGGCGCCTCCTTCTCGATCCAGCCAAGGTTTTCCACCGAATGCATGCCGAAGCCCCTCATAGGTGCCTCCTCCCCATACGCACAGCTGCGCGCATGACATAAGATTAATAATGCCTACTTAAGTTTACCTATATATAACTATAGGTGCGCCACCGCAGCTCAAATGACCCTTCATGACAACAGCACAGTCATTCGGTGAATGGTCGCGCCAAAGATACATAAATTTATAAATTTGTGACATGGACCATGCTGTGCTGCTCTCCTAAAACTTATATGCGTTTTGAGGAGTGCGCTTTTTTTCTGTCTTATTCTCCTATGCCCAGCTCTTTGAAGGCTTGGTCATACGGAGCGTGGCACAGGCCTCGCTCCGTGATGATGCCGGTGATCAGCTCGTGGTTGGTGACGTCGAAGGCTGGGTTGAAGACATCGATGCCCTCCGGTGCCATGCGCTGCCTGTACCACATTTCCGTGACTTCGTCCGGATCACGCATCTCGATGGGGATCTGATCGCCCGTGGGGGTGGCAAGGTCAATGGTCGAGCTCGGGGCACACACATAAAATGGGATGCCATAATGCTTGGCGAGGATTGCCACGCCAGACGTGCCGATCTTGTTCGCGGCATCTCCGTTTTTCGCCACACGATCGCACCCAACGAATACCACGGCAATCTTGCCGGACTTCATAAGAAGCGAAGCCATGTTATCGCACTGCAAGGTCGTCGTAATCCCGGCATTATGCAGCTCAAACGCCGTCAGCCGAGCACCTTGGAGCAGCGGACGAGTCTCATCGCAGAAGACATGCATGTCAGTGCCAGCCCAACCCCTCTCAAGGGCAATGTACATAGGCGCCGTGGCAGTGCCATATTTGGCTGCCGCCAAGGTGCCGGCATTGCAGTGTGTCATGATGCCGATCGCCTCGTTCGGCTTTTTGAGATGTGCAAGGAGATCAAAGCCAATCTCTCCGATGGAGCGGCTAATGCGCACGTCCTCATCCCGAATCTTTTCGGCCTCGGAAAAGAGCTTTTCCTTTATCTGGGAGACAGGCAGGGCATGGCTGCTCTGCACGACATCATCCATCCTGTTAAGAGCCCAAAAGAGGTTGACAGCTGTCGGGCGTGAGGAGGCAAGATAATCCTTGAGCGAGGCAAATTCTGCAGAGAAGGCGTCGAAGCTGTTCTCTTTGATGCCCGAGGCGAGCAGGGCGATGCCATAGGCCGCTGTGACGCCAATCGCAGGCGCACCCCGCACGCGGAGCCTCTTTATCGCGTCCCATATCTCTTCCTTTGTGCGAAGCTTGATACGTTTGACGGTGTTAGGAAGGAGCGTCTGATCAATGATGTCCAGCGCGCTGCGGTCTGCGGTCATGCGCACGGTGCTCACTTTGTCAAAAAACCCTTCAACGTCCATAACATGCTCCCTTGACGTGCGCCCAGCACCTCGTGTGCATGCGGCGCCCCTCAATAATGCCAGCCGGCTCCCATCTTGCCAACTCACTATAGGACCGGCCTCTGCATTTTTTTAGCTATAGCTGCAATATCACGGCAAGTCACCACTATAGGTAGTGGTTAGAAAACGTATTTATAACTATATGTAGATACTGTTTACGAATGAATTATGAATAGTATTAATGACGGAGATTTGCTTATGAGATGCGCCTTTTGAGGCCACTGTCCTGAGATTTCCGAGCATCATTCCTCAAAAGGTCAGGCAAGCGCCATCCATGCCTGCGCTTACCTTTTGTTTGTTCGCTATGGATCTACTGGAGGCACCAATGAACATTACCAAGCGCAACGGCTCAGTCGAGCCTTACAACGGAAAAAAGATAACGCGCGCCATGTCAAAGGCTTTCGCGAGCACCGGCAATGCTGCAGAAGCTGAGGTTTTGGATAGGCTCCTTGCCTCAGTTGAAAAGAAGATGGCCGTAACAGGGGCCTCTGACGTCGAGTCCATCCAAAACCTCGTCGAGGAAGCTCTCATGGAAGGAGGCTTTTTCGATGAGGCACGCTCTTACATCCTGTATCGCAACCGACGCAGCGAGTTGCGCCACATGCGCCACAAGCTCGCAGAGGCCGTCGGCATTCCCGAGCTCGACAGCGTCATTTTGGCCGTGCAGCGCGACTTCCCTGACAATGACTACCCCATCTCCGCGTTGCTCTCGCGCTATAGCGCCTTCTCCAAGCCTGCCATGGACTCGCGCGAGCGCCTTGGCGCCCTGATTCGTGCCGCGGTGGAGCTCACCAGCCAGGAAGCGCCCCGTTGGACCAACATCGCCGCGCGCTTCCTATCCTTTTCGTACAGCCGCGAGCTTGCGAAGACGATGTCTGCACGCGGCATCAACTGTTTTTATGAGAAAGTCCGCACACTGACTGAAAGGGGCTTGTACGGCTCCTATATCCTCGAGCACTACTCGCGCGAGGACATCGACCTCGCCGAGACATACATCAAGCCCGAGCGCGACGAGCTGTTTGACTATGCTGGCCTCGACCTTCTTATCAAGCGCTATGTCATCCGCTCCTTCGACGGCACGCCTTTGGAAAGCCCGCAGGAGATGTTCCTCGGCGTGGCCCTGCACCTCGCAATGCTTGAGAAGGACGATCGCATGGGCTGGGTCAAGCGCTTCTATGACATGCTCTCCACCCTCGAGGTGACGATGGCGACGCCGACCCTAGCCAACGCACGCACGCCCAGCCACCAGCTCTCGAGCTGCTTCATAGACACCGTTCCCGACTCGCTCGAGGGCATCTACCGCAGTATAGACAACTTCGCGCAGGTATCGAAGTATGGTGGCGGCATGGGCATGTACCTCGGCAAGGTGCGTGCGGCAGGGGGCTCCATCAGAGGGTTCAAAGGGGCTGCGGGAGGCGTGGTTCGCTGGATCCGCGTCATCAACGACACGGCCGTGGCGGTAGACCAGCTCGGCATGCGCGCCGGCGCCGTAGCCGTCTACCTCGACGTATGGCATCGTGACCTGCCGGAGTTCCTCCAGCTGCGCACCAACAACGGTGACGAGCGCATGAAGGCTCATGACGTCTTCCCGGCGGTGTGCTACCCCGACCTATTCTGGCGCATGGCCCGCAAGGACATGGGACAGACCTGGTATCTGATGGATCCCCATGACATCCTCGTAACAAGGGGCTACGCACTCGAGGACTACTTCGGCAAGGAATGGGAGAAGCGCTACCGGGAATGCGTCGCCGATCCGCGCATCCCGAAGCGCACGATGCTCATACGCGACATAGTGCGCCTGATACTCAAGAGCGCCGTAGAGACGGGGACCCCCTTCGCCTTCATGCGCGACACGGTCAATCGCGCCAATCCCAACCCACAGTCCGGGATCATCTACTGCTCAAACCTCTGCACAGAGATCGCCCAGAACACCAGCGCTATGCAGAGCGTCTCCCGCGAGATCAAGACCGACGACGGGGACACCGTCGTCGTCACCACGGTGCGGCCTGGCGACTTTGTCGTATGCAACCTCGCAAGTCTCACCTTGGGACGCATCCCGCTCGAAGATGACGATCACCTCCGCGGGCTCATACGCAGCGCAGTGCGCGCGCTCGACAATGTCATCGACCTCAACTTCTACGCCCTACCCTACGCCCAAATCACTAATCGCCGCTATCGCTCGATCGGCTTAGGCATCTCCGGCTATCACCACATGCTCGCCAAGCGCAACCTGCGCTGGGAAAGCGAGGAGCATCTTGCGTTCGCCGACAAGCTTTTCGAGCGCATCAACCGCTACGCTATTGAGGCCTCCGCAGACCTCGCAGCAGAGAAGGGCCGCTACGAGGGCTTCGAGGGATCGGACTGGCAGACGGGCGCCTATTTTGATAAGCGTGACTACAAGGGTCCCGCATGGGAGGCCCTCCGCGCAAAGGTCACACGCCAGGGCATGCGCAACGCTTACCTCCTCGCGATCGCCCCAACGTCTTCGACCTCAATTATCGCCGGCACCACGGCAGGACTCGATCCCATCATGCGGCGCTTCTTTCTCGAAGAGAAGAAGGGCATGATGCTGCCGCGCGTGGCGCCCGAGCTCTCGCAGCAGACGTATTGGTACTACAAGCCGGCTCACCTCATCGACCAGGCGTGGAGCATCCGCGCCGCAGGCATCCGGCAGCGTCACATCGACCAGGCGCAGTCCATAAACCTCTACATCACCAACGACTTCACGCTGCGCCAGGTCCTTGACCTTTATGTGCTCGCTTGGGAGAAAGGCGTGAAAACCATCTACTATGTGCGTAGCAAATCCCTTGAGGTGGAAGAATGCGAGAGCTGCGCCTCATAGCGCAGGGAAAGGAGAAACCCATGCTCATCGACTTAGACCAACCGTTAAAGCGCAAGCCGCTCTTCAACCCCCACGGGGATGCCGACGTGCGCGACCGCCGCATGATTGGCGGCAACACCACCAACCTTAATGACTTCAACAACATGAGGTACGGATGGGTGAGCGACTGGTATCGCCAGGCAATGAACGACTTCTGGATCCCTGAAGAGATCAACCTCTCCCAAGACGTGAAGGACTACCCGCATCTCGACGCGTCCGAGCGCACGGCTTATGACAAGACGCTCTCTTTTCTGATATTTTTGGACTCCCTGCAGACCGCGAACCTCCCCAACATCGGCGCCTACATCACAGCAAACGAGGTCAACCTCTGCATCAACATCCAGACGTTCCAAGAGTGCGTCCACTCGCAGAGCTACAGCTACATGCTCGACACGATCTGCTCGCCCGAGCAGCGCAACGCGATCCTGTACCAGTGGCGCGACGACGACCATTTGCTCAAGCGCAACACCTTCATCGGAGATCGCTATAACGAGTTCCTCGCCGACCGCAGGCCGCGCATGTTCTTGCGGGTGCTCATGGCCAACTACATCCTTGAGGGCATCTACTTCTACTCTGGCTTCATGTTCTTCTACAACCTCGCCCGCAATGGAAAGATGCCCGGATCGGCCCAAGAGATACGCTATATCAACCGTGACGAGAACACCCACCTGTGGCTCTTCAGGAACATCATCACAGAGCTTCAAAAGGAAGAGCCAGCCCTTTTCGACCAAAAGACTGTGGATGGCCTGCGAGACATGCTCGTCGAAGGCGTAGAGCAAGAGATCGAATGGGGTGCCTACGCCATTGGGAATGATTGCGCCGGACTTAACAGCGAGATGATCCGCGACTATGTGCGCTACCTCGGCAATCTGCGCTGGGCCGGCCTCGGGTACGGTCCTCTGTTCGAGGACAGCCGCATGGAGCCGGCTGACATGGCATGGGTTTCCCAATACTCTAACGCTAACCTCGTCAAGACAGACTTTTTTGAGGCGCGCTCAACGGCCTATGCCAAGTCGACCGCCCTCATAGACGACTTGTAGGACACTCGTCCACGCCCTTCTTGGGGCGGTGCGGTCCCAGTTCGGGCCCTCCTTTGGACCTAACTTTGCGCTGCCTTGGGCCTCATCGCCACAAGAAAGATAAGAAGGGCTACGACGACCACGATAGTGGCGGTAACACAGGTAAGCAAGAGACCAGACAGCGCAGGCGGCTTGCACGCTTTGGCCCTCTGCGGTTGCTGAGTCTGCTCATCACTCTCACAAGCGAGCGGCCCCCTGACGATCAAACACACGGCCAGCAAGCGGCGTGAAGATCGCGCACACTGCCACTACCGTCCCGGCAAAAAATGCCCCCATCGCCCCCCAGAAAGAGCCTCTTCGTCGGCACTGTTCGCATCAAAAAGGCAGACATGAGCACGACCATGGCAGCAACTTGGTGCGCCTTTCTTGAGCTCACGCCAAAGTTATGAAGTTGTTTCGCTTTACAGGTGACCTCTCTCGCAACTTCTAGCATGTCTGCCCAGCGATGGTACCCGCCTCGGCAATTTGCCCAAACCGACATGCGATGCTGGTGCTCGGCATCCTCGCAGGCCTCCTAGGTCTTTCCATCTTCAGCTGAACTATGCCGCAAACGTGCAGTGCACCTATGCAAAAGACCCTCGCCACTCGCAGACATGCTACAGGCCGAACCTCTTGAACAACTGACACTTAGCGAGGTCGATCACAAGCGCTGATCCAACCCCAATCAAAAGCAGGCACATAACTTGTGAGATCTTAAGTGTAGGAATAAGGGAACCGAAGACACCAAGGCAAGCAAAAGCAACTATCGTAATTAAGCTAACGACCAACATCTGAGTACCAGGAACAGAAGCCCACAGATGCCTCCGCTCGCGTACCATCAAAATTCTGAACTGTGTATTGAAAACAAGACTCAGCAAGATGAGGGTACATAGCTGTTCATAGGGAAGCCCCAAGGAGCTGCGACCCCACAAGGCAACGAGGAGGTCTTCGGCGCCAAACAAGATCCCAAGCATCGCCGATGCCGAAATGATGGAGCGGATGTTCCAAGAATTGGGAGACTTTGTCGACACGGCATTGTCGGTAGCGATGGTCATTGTTGCAAAGTTGATGACCCACGTCAGCATGCGCTGATACGTCTGGCGGCTCGCCACAACCGTGTCGACGATCTCGCTGAGACCAGGGCGCGTCAAAACCACGCTGGCCGAGGCACGAGCCACATCAGTTGCCCCGCTGACAGCCGTGCCCAGCTCAGCCTGCTTAAGCGCCGGTGCATCGTTGACGCCGTCTCCTGTCATGCCGACCATGTGGCCAGCGTCTTGCAGTAGCTTCACGATCTCGTACTTGTCCTGCGGGTACACCTCGGCAAAGCCGTCGCAGCCGCCTATGGCCTTCAAGCGTTCCCTCTCATCGAGGCCCCTAAGCTCGCCTGCGCGGCGGATATCTTTGCCGATTCCCACCTCGCATGCGATCTCAGCTGCAATCGCTTGGTTGTCACCGGTAAGCATCAGCGGCCGTATCCCCAGGGAGCGGATGTGCGCAATTATCTCCGCCGAGTCAGGCCGAGCCGGGTCAGACAGCGCGAGCACGCCGAGAAGCTCATAGCGCGGAGCCTCCTGTCCTCACTCCACATCTGCCAGCAGCTCTTTTCCTTGCATCTGTACGCCCTGTGGCTCTCGGCGCACCGCAACGGCGATCGACCGCCAGCCCTTCACAGAATAAGCGCCAATAGCAGCAGGAAGCTCGTCGATGCCCCCAGCTGGCCCAAGGCACAGGGAGACGATGGTTTGGGGGAGCCCTTGGCTATGCGCCAGCAGGCCCCCGCGTGCTTCGCGACGGCCTCAGTTCGCTTGTTGGCCGGGTCAAAGGGGAGGTATGAGAGCTGCTCGTAGCCCTGCAGGCTCACAGCCCCCTTGTCAGCGTACTCGATGATCGCCTCGTCAATCGCATCGTTTTCCTCACGTCTCGAGGCGAGGGCAGCCATGCGCGCCACGTCAGCCTCGCTGTAGGGCCCGCATGGCACGCAGCCCGTCACCGACAGGCGATTTTGAGTGATCGTACCCGTCTTGTCGAAGCAGAACATGTCGATCGACGAGGCGTCCTCAACGGAATCGAGGCGCGTGACCAGCACGCCCCTCTTGGAGAGACCCGTCGCGCCAACGGCCTGGACAATCGTCATGACCGCAGGCAGGGCGACAGGAATCGCACCCATCAAAAAGACGATAACGATGGAGGCCACAGACATGAGGTCGTCGTGGCGCGCAAGCGCTAGCACCGACACCACGACCGAGGCAGCGACGCCACAGACATCGACACGATCACCCGACATGGAGGGCACGTCTTTCTGGTCACGATGGACCGGAAGATCGACCTCGCACGCCATGCAAGCGTCACCGTCGTGCTGCCATGGATCAACCACGACAGCGCGACGGAGCTCTTTGAAGACCAGATTGTGATCTTCGCGTTCATCGAGATTCTCCTGTTTGAGATTGCGAAGCCCCTTGATGCAGGCTAGCTTCAATCCACGCCCGCTCACGGCCATGGTGACTTCGTCACGGTAGAGCTGTGCACAGGAGATTAGAGTATGTACGAAAACGCGTGATCAAGGTCCTGCAAAAAGCCAGCCGCAGAGCCAGCTAGCAGACAAGTGAGCAGATGATAGGACTTTTCTCACAGGTGTTCGGCGGAGACTTTGAGAAGAAGCTGCAGGATGACACGCCCTTGTTCTTGTACTGCACAAACGGCCCTCGCAGCCCCCCCAGTCCCTCGCAGATCGTCGAGCGACGCGAAGGGCTGATAGTGGGCAGCTAAGAGCAGACGTCCGATAACTAGGCCTAGAACACGGCAATGACCGTGCCTTTATAGGTGTCGTTGATGTAGTCCTTGACCTCCTGTGTCTCAAGGGCGTTCACCAGCGCGGTGATCTTGTCGGAGTCTTGGTCACCGTCACGGCAGGCGATGATGTTGGCATAGGTCTGCGCGGCTTCGGAGTCAGCGGCCTCGCTCGCGAGCGTCTTCGACGTATCGAGGCCCGCAGACAGCGCATAGTTGCCGTTCACGACGGCGAAGTCAACGTCGTCGAGCGTGCGGGCGACATTGGCCGCTTCGGTCTCAACGAGCTGCACGTTATGTGGGTTGTCTGCGATGTCATTGGCGGTCGCGTCCAGACCAGCGCCGTCCTTGAGCGTCAGGATGCCGTTGTCCTGGAGCAGAAGCAGGGCGCGCGCCTCGTTAGTGGCATCAGAGGGCACGGCGATCTTGGCTCCGTCGGGGATGTCCGTCAGAGAGTCGTGCTTGTTGGAGTAGATGCTCATCGGCTCAAAGTGAATCGCAGCCACGGACACGAGGTCAGTGCCGTTCTCGGAGTTATAGTTGTCGAGATAGGGCTTGTGCTGGAAGTAGTTGGCATCAAGATCTCCTTGCGCCAAGGCCTCGTTCGGCTGGACGTAGTCGGAGTACTCAACGATGTTGAGCGTGTAGCCTTCCGCCTCCAGCGTCGGCTTGATCTGCTCGAGGATCTCCGCGTGCGGCGAGGGAGAGGCCCCCACGGTGATGACCTTGTCATCGGATGACGACGAAGACGATGCCGCCGACGTCGAGCCGGACCCTGTGCTGGTGCTGGAAGCGGACGTGCCACCGCATGCGGCAAGCGCAAAGACGAGCGCCGCGGCAACAACTACCCCAAAGAGGGCCACTAACCTGCGGGCCACCAGCTTGCTGTGATGATTCTTACTCATGTGTCATTCCCCTTTACTATGTCGTCTGTCTTGAGACCGCTCGCCCCCCCGCGGTACGAAAAACCACCGCACAAATGAGGCAAACGACCCGGTTACCGAGTGTCATGGAGTGCAAAAGCATGCTAATTGCGGTACTTTTTTGGCAGGCGGGAGCAACTACGCGCCTCGCCGCGACATTTCATATATGCACGCTAGGCGTGCATTCGCCGATCGAGCTTGCGGACAAGTAGGTTGCCGAGGCTCTGGATGATCTGCACCATGATCACGAGGATGATGATGGTCGCGATCATGACGTCGTTTTGATAGCGCTGGTAGCCATAGCGGATCGCGATGTCTCCCAAGCCGCCTGCGCCGACGGTACCGGCCATGGCCGAGTAGCCCAGAAGCGTGATGACTGTGATAGGCAGCCCACGCAGCAAGGAGGGCAGTCCCTCGCGCAGATACACCTTCGTGACGATCTGCCAGGTCGACGCACCCATGGACTGGGCGGCTTCGATCAGGCCCCCGTCGACCTCGGCTATGGACTGCTCCACCATGCGCGCGACAAAAGGCGCAGCCGACGCGATGAGCGGCACAATCGCACCCGGGACGCCGAGGCTCGTGCCGACAATGGCGCGCGTCGCCGGGATCAGGAACACCAACAGGATGATGAACGGTATGGAGCGGCCCATGTTGACGATCCAGCCGAGCACAGCCGAAGCCACGCGATGGGGCCTGAGGCCGTCAGGGGCAAGCACGCACAGCAGCACGCCGAGGGGTACGCCTATCACATAGGCACCGAGCGTCGAGCCGAAGACCATGACAATAGTGTCGATCGTGCCCTTCAGAAGCAAGGAGCCGTATTTTGCAAAGAACGCAGAGAGTACAGCGGAATCCATCAGGCCACCTCCCTGCCGGTCTCGATGCCCAGCAGCGCCTTCGTGACATTGGCCTGAGGATGCTCGAAGACAGACTTGACGCTGCCCTGCTCTACCACGCGGCCGCCCTCCATGACCGCGATGCGTCCGCAGATCTTGCGCGCGACGAAAAGCGAATGTGTGATCAAGACGATCGTGACGCCCATCTCCTGTTTGATACGGGCGAGCAAATCGAGGACCTGGCCGGTCGTCAGCGTGTCAAGCGCCGAGGTGGCCTCGTCACACAGCAGAATGGACGGACGGGTCATTAGCGCGCGGGCAATTGCGACGCGCTGCTGCTGCCCGCCGGAAAGCTGGTTGGGATAAGAGTCGGCCTTGTCTGCGAGCCCGACGAGCCCAAGCAGATCACGGGCCCGCTTGCGCTGGTCGGCAGCCGACTTCTCGCTTGCCTTGCCAATGTTGAGGGTCGCCGGGAAGCGCACATTGTCGATTACGCTGCGCTGCTGAAAGAGGCTGAGGCCCTGGAAGATCATGCCCACCTCGGAGCGCAGGCCGCGCAGGGCGCGCCCAGAAAGCGCCGTGACATCGTGTCCGTCGATCACGACAGAGCCCGAGCTCGGCCGCTCGAGCAGATTGATGCAGCGAACGAGCGTTGATTTGCCAGCGCCCGATTCGCCGATGATGCCGAAGATCTCGCCGCTTTGAATGGTCAGCGACACGTCATTCACCGCAGCAAGAGAACCGGCATGCGTAGCAAACGTCTTGGTGATGTGTTTTAGTTCTATCATGAATTCCATTCCATCATGAGATGAGCAAAAGACGCGTGACGCCCTGTCACGCCGCATAAAAGCCCAGGCTCACCGGCGCCTACGCCGCAAGCCCAGGCCTGAGCATGCCCATGATGGTGTATGTCAAGAAAGTCTTCATTGCGAACGCAGTATAGAAAAGTATTCGATCAAGAACAAGTCTTTAGGCAGAAGTTTTTATATCTGAAATGTTTCACAAAGGCCTGCGACTGTTGATATTGCCTTCATACAACCACGACTAGCAGCGTTCATGATAAGCTTGAGCCCCTACAAAAGAAATGAGAGGGGTCTCATGTCCATAGCAATCGCCTACGCCTCACGCCATCATGGCAACACGAAAAAAGTGGTCGAGGCGCTTGCAGCGGCTCATGACCTGACAACCATTGACATCGACGCCACAGCACAGATCGATCTCGACCGCTTCGACTGCGTCGGCTTTGCCGGAGGCGTCGCCTACGGCAGGATCTATGAAGACGTCCGCAAGCTCGCGGAGCGGACCTTCCAGCCGGGAAAGAAGGTCTTCTTCATCTATACCTGCGGCAAGAACAGCAGAAACTTTGCAGCGTCGCTCGAGGCGCTTGCCGCGAAGCGCGGCTGTGAGGTATTCGGCACCTTCGGCTGCGAGGCTTGGGACAGCTTCGGCCCCCTCAAGCTGGCAGGCGGCATCAACAAGGACCGTCCCAATGACCAGGACCTCCGCCAAGCCGTTGCCTTCCTTGAGCAGCACGTGCTAACGAAGGCACAGTAGCGCCCATGGGAGTAGCTGAGCGCAGCTCACGCAGGAATGTGGGCACAGGCGCAAGCACGGCAGGCGAGCTTCGGCGCAAATGGCTCACCAGCACCTGTGGCATCGTCGTCTGCGCAGGCGTGTGCTGCCTTCTGTGGGGCAGCGCCTTTCCCTGCATCAAGATAGGCAATCGCCTGTTTGCCATCGCTACAGGAGACATCTCCTCGGAGATCCTCTTCGCAGGCGTGAGGTTTTCTCTCTCCGGACTGCTTGTACTTATGGCCGCAAGCCTCATCTGCAAGCGCCCGCTTCTACTGCACAAGGCTGACATTGCTCCAGCGCTTGTGCTTTCGCTGTTTCAAACCACACTGCAGTACGCGCTCTTCTACCCGGGAGTGTCAATGACCGAGGGAGCGACGGCATCGATCGTGGAGGGCGCGGGGACTTTCTTCACGGTACTCATGGCAGCGCTCGTCTTTCGCCAAGAGCGGCTCACGCAACGCAAGGTCGCAGGCTGTCTTGCGGGGTTTGCAGGCGTTGCCCTCATCAGCATTGCCGGCAGCGCCTCAGGCTCCGCGAGCGACCTGTCCTTAGCCAACAGCCATGCCTTGGGAGCGGCGCTCGTGCTCGTCTCAACGCTTGCCGCCGCAGCGTCCGCCTGCCTCATCAAGGCCTTCTCAGCCCGACATGACCCGGTGCTGCTCTCAGGCTGGCAGTTCTTGCTCGGCGGCACCTCGCTGGCAGCGCTCGGCGGCCTCTTCGGAGGCCACATTGCCCCTCAGACGGCAGGCGCGCCATTTTTGCTACTGTACCTTTCGCTCATCTCGGCCGTGGCCTATTCGCTTTGGTCAATTTTGCTCAAGCACAATAGCGTGTCACGCGTCGTCATCTTCGGCTTCATGAACCCCGTGTTCGGCGTCATCCTCTCAGCGCTACTGCTTTCTGAGGATCCCGGTGCGTCCCCTCTGCAGATCATCACCGCCCTTGCGCTTGTCTGCACGGGGATCGTCATCGTAAACCGCAAGCCGGCACACGCAGGTGCAAAAGCGCAGTGCAACCGCAATGCTTGCATGTAAGGTCAATGGTTTGTTAAGCGTTGATAGAGGTCGAGGTAGTCGCGCGCCATGCGCGACACGTCGAAGCGCTCCACTGCTTGCCGCCTGCACTCGGCTCGGGAGATCTCAGGCACTTTGCCCACAGCCTCGACGGCCTGTTCGACCGAGCTCACGATGAAGCCAGTGTGCCCGTCGTCGATGACCTCATGAGCGGCCCCGTTGTCAAACACAATCGCAGGCGTGCCCGATGCAAGCGACTCCACCATCGTCAAGCCGAAGGCCTCCTGCCAGCGCATGGGCAAGATATAAGCATAAGCCTCCCTCATGAGCTTGTTCTTCTCCGCGTGGCCCACCTCACCGATGAACTTTACCTGGTCACCGTCGATCTGAGGCTCGAGGCTCCGGAAAAACTTTCGGTCAGTGATGTTACCTGCCATGATGAGCCTCATGCCCACGCGCCGCGCGATCTCAATGGCGAGATCGGCTCCCTTCTCGCGTGACATTGTTGACAGAAATAGCAGGTAATTCCCATGCTTTGAGCAATCGTACGTGAAGGTGTTGGTCCGTATGCCGTGATAAATGGTCGCGACGTAATTTAGGCTTGGGGCAAGCTTGCGCTGTGCGTTGCTGATCGACACGTACATGCTCTCGCCGGAAAGAGCTGCAAGCTGCTTGCTGTCAGGTGCCATGCTGCTGTGGTTGGTGGAGACCATCGGCACGGGGCAATAGCTGCCAAATGGCGCTAGACTCATGTTCATGTGGTAGTTGATGACGTCAAACTGGCCCTTTGTCGCGCCGTCGAAGGCCATCTTAAGCTCGACAAGGTCGCTGAAGGGCACCGAGTCGAAGCGAAAGCCGCCGACTATGTCATACAGCGGCCGGTCGATCACCTGCACGAGGCGAGCTGTGGTGCTCGAGCCGCCGCAGGCATACACCGTCACGTCCTGCCCCATGCGCACGAGCTCATCAGCGAGGTTGCTGACCACGAGCTCGGTCCCGCCGTACTTCGCCGGGGGAACCGTCTTCCATAGGGGCGCAAGCAGTGCAATTCTCATCTAAGCTCTCCGTTCTCCTGTGTCAGAAGCTCGCGGGGCTCGCGGGCCGACTGCGCAACCACTGCGTGGGCGACCGGCTGAGGCTCAACCACCTTCTCATACTGCGAGAACATATGGTTCGTGTAGAGCACGGAGAAGAAGGCCAAGATTGCTGTGGCGACGGCGGCAATGCCGCCCCCTGCAAACACGCTTTGATGTGGCATCAAAAGCACGCTCAAGCCCAACAAGACGATGAGGCCGACCTGGCCGGCGGGGACGCTGGAGCGCGTGTGCTGGTCTGGCACCTTCTTCGTCACGGCAAAGCCCATGCGATAGCCCACGAGCCACAACAACCAGCCAGTAGACATGACCGAGAGAAGCCCATAGTGGGCAAGCAGGGCCTTTGCACGGTCAGCAAGACTCGCCTCATGCCGGAGCCCCACGAAAAACGTCACCAGCGAGGTAATGAGGCAGATAGCCAGGAGGTTGAGCATGGCCACGCCAGCTTTCGCAAAAAGACTCACGCCACTAATGCGCCAGGAAAGTAGGGACAGCACCGAAAGCGCCGCAACCATGAGTTCCGGCTGGAACCACGCGGTTGTCTGCGTGACGAACGCCAGCTTCTGGCGGAGGTTAAGGCTCCGCTCGTGCAGCACCTTTCCGAAATTCTGGACCAATACCTGCATGTTGCCGTACACCCAGCGGCGGCGCTGCCGCATGAGGTTGCCATAGTCAAAGGGCATGTACCCTTTGCCGAGGCTCTCATCAACGTACACACCTATGTAGCCCTCACGGTTAATGCGCGCGCCAGCCTCAGCATCCTCCGTGATGCACTCCTCGTTCCATCCCGACTCGCGCCGGACCAAGGAAGTCCTCACGAGGCCCATCGTCCCGGTAAACGAGACGAGGCCGAGGCGCTGGGCCTGATGCATGACCATGCTAAAGAAGCTACGGTATTCGTAGTACAGCCCCGCGTTGCGCCCGTCGACGCGGCTGTAGTCCTGCGGCGCCTGCACAAGCCCGACGCGCTCGTCTTTGAAGTAACCGACTGTGCGGTTGAGGAAGTCCGGGTCGACGATGTAGTCGCAGTCCACCACCGCCTCGATGACGGAATCTTTGCTTACGCAGTGGGCGTTGAGGAAGTTCAGGGCGCCTGCCTTAAAGCCATGGACCTTGTCCACATGCACGAAGCGAAAGTTGTCCGGGCATGATTGCACATAGCGTTCGATCTGCCCGTAGTTCTCACGGTCGCTGCTGTTGGAATTGATGATGATGACCTCGTAGTTCGGATAGTCGAGCTTTCTCAACGCCTTGATTGAGCTGATCACGACGTCGGCAGGCTCGTCTTTGCTCGTCACCAACACAGAGACCTTGGGCTTAAATGAACTGTCAAGCTCCACGGGCACCGAGGAGGAGGGTCGTATTGCAGCCATAATCCGTGTGGCTGCAGCGAAAAAGACGGCAACGATGGCGCAGAAGCACGCCACCCAGATGATGGGGCCCAATGCTCCTGGCAAAAGTACGCAGAACGCCACGATGGCGCCGCACACAGCAATTCCTCTTTTCACTTCACCAATTGCATACGCACGCATGGCAACACCTCCTGTGCCAGACATAGTCGACCGACGTGTCACTGCAGTACACGCGTATACGCATGTGCCGAGAACGACCGCGCATCATAAAGTGGCACAAACCTTGGGAGATCCGGAGCAAGTCTGAGAGGTCCAGCCAAGCGCTACGTCGATATAACTAATTGGATATATATTGCTATATTTACCAACATAGGAGATTTTTATACGTGATTTTCAAATAAAGATGCGAAACTTCAATAATTATACTAATAAGTAATGCAATTAACTGACAGATGTATGCGTTTTTCGGCCGAATACACACATTAAAAATCGCATGAGTCGGAGTTCAAGAGGGCCGTTGAGGACCACTTAAAAATGCTATTTTTCCCACGGCAATGGAGTCGCAGGCTAGTGCACAGGCTCAGGTCCACAGACGATGCCGCCTCCAAGGCACACCTCACCGTCATAGATGACGGCACTTTGGCCACAGGCGACACGCTTCATCGCCTGAGGGAGGATGACCTCTACCGACGACGTGCCATCTGGCTTCACCAGCGCCTCTCGCAGCTTGCCTGTATGGCGGCTGCGCACGAGGTAGCGGCCCGCAGCAGGGACTTTCCTCGAAAGCCAATGTGCATCAGCGAGCTGCAGCCGATCCGTCCACAAAGCCGGACTCTGGGGATCTGACGTCACATAGACGATGTTGGCCTTGGTGTCGACGTCCACGACGTAGCGCGCTGGGCCGCCACCTAGGTCCAGCCCGCGGCGCTGGCCAACCGTGAAAAGGAAGGCTCCGTCATGTCGTCCGAGCACTCGCCCCGTCTCCCACTCCACGATATCCCCGGCACGCTGCTTGAGGCTGTCGAGCAGAAACGTGCGTATGCCAACCGGGCCCACGAAGCAGATGCCGTCCGAGTCTGGCTTGCCCTCAACGCCGAGGCCTCGCGCAGCGCATGCGGCACGTACCTCTTTTTTGTTTGCAAAGTCCCCCACGGGAAACAAGACGCGCTTGAAGGTCTCCCCCGGCACCCTCCACAGGAAATATGTCTGGTCCTTGTGCTCGTCTTTGGCGCGCAAAAGCTCGGTCGCACCGGAGGCGAGCTGACGTGTGCGCGCATAGTGGCCGGTTGCGATCAAGTCTGCCCCCTGCGCGAAGGCGCGCTCGGCAAACGCCCCGAACTTCACGGTCTGGTTACACATCACATCGGGGTTTGGCGTCCAGCCTCGGCGATAGCTGTCGACAAGGTAGTCAACGACGGTGCTTTTGTACTCCTTTTCGAAATCCCAGACCAGCAGATCGCAGCCGACAGTCACGGCGACGCGCTCGGCATCCGCCAGGTCATTAGCCCACGGGCAGCGAAAACCCGGCAGGTCGCGCGACCAGTTGCGCATGTAGATTGCCGTGACGTCGTAGCCCTGCTCCACCAGCAGGGCGCACGCAAGCGAGGAGTCGACCCCGCCTGAGAGGCCGACGAAGACTCGCGCGCTCATAGGAGGCCCCCGGTCTGTCGCGAACCGCCAAGCACGGCGTCGTTGTAGCTTGCGCGCCCGGCCTCTGTGAGCTGGCGGTCCGTGAGACCGCAACGCCTCACCTCGCCGCTCACGACCTCGGATATCTGATCTGCCGCATAGCGGATATCCTCCTCGGTCGTCGGGCGGCCGATGGTAATGCGCAGGCTGCCCTGCGCGACCTGGCGCGGGACGCCAATTGCGTCGAGGACGTGCGAGCTGCGCATGCGGCTTGCCGCGCATGCGCTGCCTGTGCCCACGTAGACGCCGCGGCGCTCAAGGGATATCACGAGCCTGCGCGCGTCGAGCAGCGGAAACGACACATGGAGTAGGCCTGGCAGGCGCAGCTTGTCCTGACGAGGTCCGGAGAACACTGCCCACGGAAACTCCTCAGCAAGACGCCGCTGCAAAAGGTTGCGTAGCCTGCGCAGCTCCGGCACCTCTTCGGCCCGCATGCGCGTTGCGAGCTCAAGCGCCTGCGCAAAGCCAACCACGCCGGCAACGTTTTCCGTGCCGGAGCGCAGGCCTGACTCCTGCCCCCCGCCGACTATCAGCGGCCGCAGGCGCACGTCGTCGGCAGCCCAGAGGAGCCCGACCTGCTTGGGCCCGTAGATCTTCGCCGCCGAGAGCGTCATCAGGTCGCAGTTGAGCGAGGAGACCTCTACCGACAGCGCCCCGGCCGCCTGCGAAGCGTCAGTGTGTAGCCAGATGGGCCTGTCTTGGCCAGCAGCGAGCCTTCTCGCGCGCTCTTGAGCAACGATGCAAGCTATCTGGCGAACGGGTTGTATGGTGCCTATCTCACCGTTGGCAAGCTCCACCGAGACGAGCTCCGTCTTGGGGCGAATCGCCCTGCGTATGTCTTCCGGGTCTACCCGGCCATCCGGGGCCACCAGAACAGTCTTGCGCGGGTGAGAGGCGGCGCAGGCAAGCACGCTCTCATGCTCAATGGCGTCGACGACCACATGGCCGTCCTCAGACAATGTCGCAAATGCAAGGTTGTTGGCTTCGGTCGCGCCAGCGGTGAGAACGACGCAGTCAGGACGGGCACCGATCAGGCGGGCCAGGCTGCTGCGGGCGCGCTCATAGGCATCCCGCGCCCCCCGCGCCGGCGCATAGGGCGCCGAAGGGTTATAAAAACATGCGGACCAATAGGGCTGCATGGCCGCAAGCACCCTCCGATCCACCGGCGTGGCGGCGGCGAAGTCCAAATAAACCTCACGCTGAGGCGCGTTGGGTCCACCCACAGGCATTCTTTCTTCCTCCTATATGCCGGCCTGTCCCTGCCCTCAAAGGATACGCCCTGGACGTTGAGGCCTCCGACCGCGAGGGCCTCCCAAAGCCGACTGCACAAAAAAGGCGTCCGCTGAGGCGGACGCCCGAGACTGCTGGAGGCGAAGCCCAGATTCGAACTGGGGATCAGGGCTTTGCAGGCCCCTGCCTTACCACTTGGCTACTTCGCCAGCCATACCTAAAAAGGCCGGGACAAGCCGACCACGGACAAACATGGAGCGGGCTACGGGGATCGAACCCGCGACCTCCACCTTGGCAAGGTGGCGCGCTACCAACTGCGCTAAGCCCGCAATGCACGGGATAATATACGCGATGGGCCGTATCTATGCAAGTGGCAATCAAGACTTTTTGGCTCAAGCAGCTGGTGCACTACAACAAAACCACAGTGCTAATGCCTAGCCTGTCGTCTCTCTCGCGTCGTGAGCACGCCTGCCGTCAGCGAGCTTCACGAGGCGCACGACGGTGCCCGTCCCCACGCACTTGCGGCTGAAGCTGACCGAGTCCGCAAGCAGGCGCATGAGCTTGATGCCGCGGCCGCGCTCGTCCCACTCCCCTACGGCGACGCCTTGCCCCGCAGGCTCCTTGAAGCCACAACCGCAGTCGCTGATCTCAACAATCGCACGGTCGGGGAAGCCGGCAATGCTGACCAGCGAGGTGCCTCCGCAGTGGTCGACGGCATTGCCCATAGCTTCGCCGACCGCAAGCGCCATGTCAAAGTGCTCATCGGCAGTGAAGGGGATGCGATCGAGCAGGCGGGCAACCTTGGCCCGCGTCGCCGCAAGGTCGCTGGCATCCACACGGAAGGCCCAGCGCCACAGGGGCTGCACGCTCGGGTCGAGCTCTGGGATGTCACGCTTCGCGCCCATGACGGAAACGGGTACGTAGTCGATCACCCGTGCCAGCGTGAGAGAGCGCAGAACAGGGCGGCTGACGTTGGTAAGCGACAACAGTCCCCCTGCTGAGCGCATGCGCGCAATCTCATGGATGATCAGGCCCATGCCTGCGGAGTCGATATAGCCGACTGCTGCCATGTTGAGGATGATTCGCAAGCAGCCGCGTTCGATGAGTTGGTCGATCGAGCAGCGCAGCTCGCCGACGCTGGTCACGTCGAGGTCACGCTCCACTGGCACCAAGGCTATGTTCGCATCATTTGGCATAGTGTGATTGTTCCCCGCCATGGCCAAACATAACACAGACATTGCCAAAAGCTAAAAAGAGCCTTTAAAAACAAACGTATCGCTCGAAAATGCAGCGTTTGGGCCCAGTCCTTCGCTAATCTTTCGCACGAGCGGTCCTACTCTTTACTCAAGCTCTTCCCGACCTCGTCGAAGCGCAGTGCCACCATCGCCACGTCGTCGTCGAGATTGCGGCCAGTGAAGTCGTCCAAATGCGTGAGAAGGCGATCGAGGAGGCCGCTGAAGCCGCGCGGCAGCTCTTCCACCAATGCGTCGCGCAGGCCCTCCTCCCCAAAGAAGGAGCCGTCCACCGCGCGCGCCTCCGTCGTGCCGTCCGTGTAGAGCATTAACACGTCCCCCGGGGAGACTTTGGCCTGGCCATTGCGGTAGTCCATGTCCTTGAAGGCACCAACGACGCCGGATTGCACGTCGAGCATCGCGAGGTCGCCCGTCTTCGCGCGCACCATGATTGCAGGGGGATGGCCCGCCGAGCAATAGGTCAGCTTCCCGCTTTCGAGGTTGATGATGCCCACAAACAAGGTCGCGAATGTCTCAAGTCGCGAAAAGCCAAGGAGGAACTCATTGAGCAGCCTCACCATGCGCGCAGGCCGCAGGCCCTCCCACGAATATGCGCCGAGCGCGGTCTTGACGGCGGCCGACACTGACGCCGCCTCTACGCCCTTACCCGACACATCCCCCATGATGATGCAGCCACGATGCTCGGGAAGACAGATGAGGTCGTAGAAGTCGCCCCCCACAAAGGCCGCCTTCGTCGCCGACGAATAGACTCCCTGTGACGTAATGCCATCGACCTGCTGTAGCTCGTTGCGCATGCCCGTCTGCAGGGCCTGGGATATATAGCGGTCATGGGCACTCGCCTCGGCGCCATGCGTCACGTCTCGCACGTCTTCGACAAGGCTTTGCAGAAACTGGAGCTCCATGTCATCGAGGGGCTCCTCCTCGAGGGAGCGCAGCACAAGCAGGCATCTCCGCTGCCCGACGAACATTCCGAAGTCAACGAACGCTCCTTGTGCGGCCTCTCCCATCTGCCCAAGCCAAGCGCCAAGCTCATCGCTGACGCCTATCGGCACGACAGAGGCGTCAAGCGGATGGCTTGCCTCAAGTTGGTCGATGCCCATGGGCAAGGCGCGCTCGCCCGCATGGGGCAAGGAGGCAACAACCGTCTCACGCTGATAGGGATTTTCCCGCACAGGGACCACGTCAGCAGAGAGGGCCGATGACACGGCAGAGAAGATCTGCCGTTCGGCCTCCCCTGGTATGTCTTCGCTTTCCTGGGCCACGATATTGAGCAGCACGAGATGTACCTGTGCGACGGCGCTCTCGAGCTCAGCCCCACGCTGCTGCCGCAGCGTCGTGAGGGCGCCGGCAAGCTGCACCGACAGGTAGTGCCCCACTGCGTCGAGTAGACGGGCGTCATCGCGACGCAGCTGGTGCGTCTTGTCCCAACCAACGTTGATCAAGGCGATCATGTGGTCGCTGAACCACACAGGGGACACCAACATGCTTGTGAGCGGCGGCAGCTGCGAGACGGGCAGGCGCCGCGTCTGGCGCGTACCCTCATCGAGCACGAGTCGTGAGCTGAGGTGCCCCCGACGCAGCTCCTCGACCGTCGGCTCCATCACCCTGAGCATCAACGTGCCGCCCGCCTGGCTCACCCATTTGCCTGCGCTACCGCCATATGGCAAAAAACGGGGGGCGTGGGCCTTCTGCAGGCCCTGACTCACGCCCCAGAGCCGGTAGCCGTCACGATCCGCAAGGTACAGCAGCGTGCCCGTCGCCTCCAGCGTCTCGGAGATCTCCTGCAAGACGTTGTCGAAAAGCGTGCTGACGTCTTCTGAGTCTATCGTGTCAAGCACGATCTTGAGCGTTCCGGAGAGGCGATGGTTGGCGCGCGACAGCTCGTCGACGAGGCGATCGTGCTCGCGCTCCGATGCGGCGGCTGCGGCGGTCGTGGCGACCAGCAAATACGTTTGCCCGGGTGCAGACACACGATCGCAGCGGACCACAACCTCATGCAGATGGCCATCGGAGGTCATGCTGGCGATAGGGGTGCTCCTGCCGTCAAGCGGGAAGGGCAGCGACAGCGGCTCGAAAGGGGCATCCGTCGCCACGCCTGGCGCAGGCGGGAAGAACGTGCGGATGTCGGTCCCGATGAGCCCGGCATGGTCTTTGTCAAACAGCCTTTCGGCCTCGTCGTTCGCGAGCAAGACGCGCCCGGCTCCGTCGAAGACGAGGACCGCGTCGCTCGTGAGCGCCAAAAGGGCTGCGAGCGTGCCGCCCACACTGCGCTCTCCAATCGCAGACGACGCGGAGGCAGAAGCTATGCCAAGATTTTCTTTCGCCAATTCGGCCCCTCCTTCGCACCTCGTCAGCGTCATCGGACGCGACAGCATGGGCCTTGCAGACCTCGCAGCCGCAGCTGTCATTGTTGCTAGTTTAGCCTATGGCTTAGACTATGCGTCATGAGCGTCTGCAGCTGTGAGCGCATCTTGGCTCAACCCCACAATGCCCGCCTGATGAAGCTTGATGTCGATCGGGTCGCCAGAGACGGCCACGATATCCACCGTGCGGCCGGGAAGCGGACAGCAGTAGACGTACTCAACGTTGAGGTCGACGCTGACCAGATGCTGCAGCACTGTCGCAAGCCCGCCCGGCACGTCGGGGATCTCAAGGGCCAGCACCTTCGCCACCGTCAGATAGTAGCCACGCTCTGTGAGCGTCTCTGAGGCGCGCTCGGGGTCGTCGCACACAAGACGCACGATGGCAGCCTCGTTCATGCTTGACACCATCAGCGCAAGAACCTGGATCCCCTGCTCGCCGAGCGTACGGCTCACGCAAGTAAGGGCGCCGGGCTCGTTGGGGAGAAACACCGTCAGCTGATAGATCATCACGTCCCTCTCTCTCATGTCTTGGCCTTGTGCTCACAGCATCGCACGGCCATGTTTGGAGCACGTTTCAGGCATGTGGCAGAAAAGAGGAAGGGCAGGCGGTGGTCGAACGGTCTTATTTTGCCTTGGCCCAATTCGACCCGTAGGAAACCTCAGCAATCAGCGGCACCTTGAGCTTAACGACCCCCTCCATCGTTTCCTTGACAAGGGCAGAGAGTGACTCGATCTCGCCTGCGGGCACCTCGAAGTCCAGCTCATCGTGGATCTGCAGCACCAACTTGCTCGCCAAGCCCTTCTCCCTCAGGCGCCTCTCGACGCGTACCATTGCGATCTTGATAATGTCTGCGGCGCTGCCCTGCATCGGATGGTTCATCGCCGTGCGCTCACCGAAGGCTACGAGCTGGCGGTTTTTCGCGTGGATTTCGGCTATGTGACGCTTGCGGCCGTACATGGTCGCAACCCAGCCCTGTTTGTGAGCAAGCGCGACCTGCTCGTCGAGGAAGCTGCGCACGCGCGGATAGGCGTCGTAGTAGCGATCAATCATGGCCTGCGCCTCTCCACGCCCAATCTTAAGCGAGCTGGCAAGTCCGAAGGCTTGCTGCCCGTAGACAATGCCGAAGTTCACGGCCTTCGCACGGCTGCGCATTTGTGGACTCACCTGCGAGAAGGGGACGCCGAAGATGCGCGCCGCCGTCTGCCTGTGAAAGTCCGCCCCCTCGCAAAACGCCTCTATGAGATGCTCATCGCCTGAAAGATGCGCAAGTAAGCGCAGTTCTATCTGCGAGTAATCGCAGGTGAGAAACACGCAGTCCTTAGGGACTGTAAACGCCTGCCGCACGCGGTGACCCAGCTCAGAGCGCGTCGGGATGTTTTGAAGATTGGGATCAGAGCTGGAAAGGCGTCCGGTGGCGGCGACGGTTTGGTTGAGCGTGGTGTGGATGCGACCGTCGCCACGAATCAGCTCCGGAAGCGCATCAAGATAGGTGGACTTTATCTTTGCGCGCTCACGGTACTCAAGCACGTCGGCCACAATCTGGTGGTCGCTGGCCAGATCTGCCAGCACCTTCGCGTTGGTCGAATAGTAGCCGCGGCGAGTCTTCTTGAGCCCCTTCGTGGGAAGGCCGAGCACATCGAAAAGAACGTGGGACAACTGCATGGGCGAGTCCACGTTGAATTGCTCTCCTGCCTCATTGTGGATTTGCTTGATCATGGCATCCATCTCAGCGCCAAGACTCGAGGACTGCTCGGCAAAAACGCTCCTGTCCGCATGCAAGCCTGTGCGCTCCATATGCAAAAGCACCGGCAAAAGAGGCATTTCCAAGCGATGGAAGAGCTTGTCCGAGCCATCGTCTTTCAGGCGGCGGGCAAGCTCAGGCACAAGGAGCCGCGCACCAAGGGCGCACACGGCCGCTTGAGGCAGCTCGTCTGTGACCTCTGGCAGCGTGACCTCCGGAAGAAAGGCGGCCATGAGAGCAGGCATCGAGAAGTCGGAGCGGGCCGAGTCAAGCAGGTAGGCGGCCACCCCCACATCAAAGATGCGATCAGGGTCGACATCGGCGGCGCTGATCGCAGCTGGCTCGGACGAGTCATAGGGATAGATGCCATGAAGCAGCGCCTTGACGTCGGCGGCGGCAAGCTTGCCCTGCTTGACGAGCCGCACGCAAGCCTCGTCGGCGTCGGGGCCCTCAAGACGAGCGAGGCCCTTCTCACAGGCTGCCCACAGCGTATGGCCGCTGCCGAACAAGGCATCGGCCTCACGGCCATCATCAGTTGCGAGACCGAGCCATGCATCCGAGCCGGCTGCCTCAAAGACCGCCTGCAGCGCCTCCTCGCCAGAAAGCACCTGCAAATAAGAGGCTGCGGGCGTCGCTGCGCCGCTTGTAGCTTGGGACGACTGGCCTGCCTCATCTTCAAGGGCGAGCACGCGCTGCGTCATGCCGGTGAACCCAAGCTCAGAGAAGCTGCGCCTAACCTCTGCCGGGTCGAACGTGGGGAACTTGGCGTCGGCGAGGTTCACGTCAAGGGGGGCATCCTTGCGAATCGTGGCGACCTTGCGAGACAGGAGCGCGTCATCCACGTGAGCCCGGAGGCTCTCCCCCATCTTGCCCTTGACTTCTGCAGCGTGGGCGATAACCCCATCGAGGCTGCCGTAGCGCACGATCAGGGCACTGGCCTTCTTGGGACCGATGCCGGGGACGCCAGGGATGTTGTCCGAGCTGTCGCCTTTGAGGCCATAGAAGTCTGGTACCAGCTGGGGCGTGACGCCGTGGTAGAGGTCCTCGACTGACTCCGGCGTCATGATTGCGACGTCAGAGAGGCCCTTCTTGGTGCCGACAATCTTCACGTGCTCGGTCGAGAGCTGGTACATGTCGCGATCCCCGGTTATGAGGTACATCTCGTAGCCGGCATCCTCACCGCACCTTGCAAGGGTTCCGAGGATGTCATCTCCCTCCCAGCCCTCAAGCTCCACCACAGGCACATCCATTGAATGCAGCAGCTCTTTCACGCGGGGGAACTGCGCATGCAGCGCCGGATCCATCGGCGGGCGCTGGGCCTTGTACTGCGGCAACATCTCCATACGCACGCGTGGCTTGCCCTTGTCAAAGGCGCAGATCACGCCGTCGGGATGGAAGGTCTCGATCATCTTGATGAACATCGAGACAAAGCCGAATATCGCATTGG
>ENA-UOOK01000903-UOOK01000903.1-fermentation-metagenome-genome-assembly--contig:-NODE-903-length-39830-cov-4.844500_pt1 | contig 39830 bp, 43 predicted proteins | sample MGYA00245777_ERZ724023 | MGnify/ENA primary metagenome ERZ724023 (study PRJEB28704, sample SAMN03018312) | fermentation metagenome | biome: anthropogenic terrestrial biome; feature: soil; material...
GAGCTGCAGGCGACGAAGGATCTCTTTGGGAAGTCCGTAATATTGGGCCTTTAGCCAACGAGATTCTTCGCTATCGCTCAGAACGACACGCAAAAGAGCACTTTTTCAGCAGTCTCGGACGGGGTTGTTGACAACATCTCGTTTTCCTCCGTGTGTAAATTTGAAAAAAGCCCTGATTTAAACTACCTGAAAGCATCGCCACCAAAGTGGGGATTGCTAAACGCTATAACCTCAACGGTGTTGCGTTATGGAGATTAGGGGTGATAAATGATGGTATGTGGCAGACATTAAGAGATAGTCTAACCGAAAATCGGCAACAGTAACCGCGTAAATGTCTATTACAGGTAATTCAGAAAGGAAGATTAATAATGAAGAGACTTTTAATGTCTAGTATGGTATTACTATTAATGCTTTTTACTGTAAGCACAGGCGTTTTCGCAAATACTGATTATGATGCTCGTGAAAAATTAAGGAATGAAGGGGTCTGGTTGACTCCAGAAGAAAGCGCACAGCAGAAAGCTGAATTAGATAGCATGTTAGATTCGTTAGACAATTCAGCAAATACGCTGGATAGTTTGGCTGCCCCTCCATTGACGGTGCAAATAAACGGTTCGGCGGTTAATGCTCCGGCTGATATGAATGTAATAGAAGGCCAGGTGATGGTCCCCTTGAGCTGGGCGGCTGGACAATTGGGAGCCGATTCTGTACAATGGAACTCCGCCACCCGTAGGGTTACCATTAAGACCTCGCAGGATTTTTATAACATGGAAAAATTGGCTTCCTATGCTAATGCCCTACAATCCAGTGCTGACGAACATGATGAGCAAATTTGGCCACTCCCGGATAAGGCCAAAAACCTGGATCTTTCCTATGCTGTACCCAACCGGGAATGGGTTTTAAATCTGAAACAATTTAAACCGGAGAGAGGGGGCCTGGCTCTGCCCATCGACCGCGATCAGATTGACATACATATTACCAGTGACGATGGCTCCTATGAACATAGTATGTGGGTCCATAGCATCGAAAATCACCAGGACCATTATTACCTGCCCATGGACTGGTTGGAATACTTATTCAAGGCCAAGGTCAATTATGATCAGACTACCAATGTACTATCCATTCAGACCCCTGATCTGGACAAAATCAAATCCGAAATTGCCCTGATAGAAAACACCCTTATTCCAGCCAGTGCTGATGAAGCTATAAAACTATGGGGCCGGGGCGAACAAGCCCGCAATGGAGCTCTGCAATATGCGGCCTTATCGTCCCAGCTGCGCCAGGAAGCAGATAAAAGTAATTATGTCCGCCAATCATACTGGGTTACCGGCGGTTCAAGCCCCTCGGTAGGCCCTATAACAATAAAAAGCCAGGTTAAACTCAGCGATACCAAGATCGAGTATACCATCTCTTTCCCGGAAATCACCTCTAATCCGCCCTATACCACCGCAACAGAAAAGATGGTGGTAGAAAAGCTTTTTAATAATAATGGGCAGGAGGGATGGTATATAACCCAAATACTGCAATCCAGTGAATATGGGATTATTGAGTGTCAAGGGGACGGTTCTCTTGACACCTCTGCCACCCCGAAAGATTACCCGGAAAGCAAAAGTTGACTAACAAGCCGGTGTCAAGAGAACCGTCCCCTTGACACCTCCACTACTGATTGACGCAACAATTCCAACTATGCTAATATTAAACGAGTTAAAAATGAATACAGTATTCTTATCCAGAGTGGCCGAGGGACAGGCCCTATGACGCCCGGCAACCATCCAGTAATATGGAAACGGTGCTAACTCCTGCAGATGTCATGTCTGGCAGATAAGCGCGAGAAAAAGATATCTTGCCTCTTTGCATTGGACAAAGGGGTTTTTTGTTGAGGAGGCTGCGTTTTTGATCGAAATACATAATCTTACCAAGATTTATCACACTACTCACCAGGATATCGTGGCATTAGATAATGTCAGCTTATCGATAAAACGGGGAGAGATATTTGGAATCATCGGACTCAGTGGAGCCGGAAAAAGCACTTTAATCAGGTGTATAAATATGTTGGAAAAACCAACTCAGGGGTCAATCATTGTTGATGGGCAGGACATCACTGCTTTAAATAAGAATGAATTGCATCTGGCGCGACAGAAGATTGGCATGATATTTCAGCAGTTTAACCTGCTTTCATCCCGTTCAATATTTGATAATATCATGTTTCCGCTGGAGATCGCCCATGTGCCAACCCAACCAGCCCGCCAGAGAGTGGAAGAATTGTTGGAAATGGTGGGACTGACTGATAAAGCTCGTGTTTACCCGGATCAGCTCAGTGGTGGGCAGAAACAGCGGGTCGGAATAGCGCGGGCATTGGCCAATGACCCCAAGTTGCTGTTGTCTGATGAGGCTACTTCGGCGCTTGACCCTCAAACTACCCGCTCTATTTTGAAATTATTAAAGGATATAAATTCCCAGTTGAACCTGACTATATTGCTTATCACACACGATATGAACGTAATAAAACAAGTGTGTGACAGAGTAGCGGTTATAAATGATTCTCAGATCGAAGAAGTGGGAGATGTTCTTTCTATTTTCAGCAATCCCCGGACCCCTACTTCCAAGAGCTTTATTAATACCATCATGAATAAAGGCGATACGGAAGAGTATACCCAGAATATAACCAAGCAGCAAACAGGTAAATATTCTCGCCTGATTCGGGTGTCCTTCATCGGATCCTCAGCAGGTGAGCCCATAATATCCTCTATGATTAGGACACTTGACGTCGACGCCAACATTCTTTATGGGAACATTGATCGAGTCAAAGATGTGCCTTTTGGCAACCTGATTCTGGAATTGATCGGAACAGAAGAAGGCGTGAGTCAATCCATGGCTTACCTTATGACTAATGGCTTGGAAATCGAGGTGCTGAAATGATCGAATATATTTTAGCAACTACAGCGAATACCTTTTGGGTGGAAAATTCGTGGATAGCAGAAAAGGTATTAATGGCCACTTGGGAGACTTTGTATATGGTCGTTATATCTACATTCCTTAGCTATGTTTTTGGCCTGCCGCTGGGGGTAATATTGGTGACCACGTCCGATGGCCACGTATTGGAGAGTAAGGGATTTAATCGTGTCCTGGGAGCGATTATTAATGCAGCCCGTTCCATACCGTTTATTATATTCTTGATCCTGGTTATTCCTTTTACCCGGTTGGTGGTGGGAACCCCAATAGGGACGGTGGCATCCATGGTTCCGCTGACTCTAGCCGCGATACCTTTCGTAGCTCGGTTGGTGGAGAATTCTCTTAAAGAGATTGAATGGGGTTTGATTGAAGCAGCATTGTCGATGGGAGCCAACGCCTGGCAGATAGTCAGCAAGGTGTTAATTCCCGAAGCTACGCCGTCAATTATTCTGGGAATGGCTATCACTACTATCAATCTAGTTGGATACTCAGCTATGGCTGGTATAGTGGGAGGAGGTGGCTTGGGAACCCTGGCATACTACTACGGCTACCAGCGTTATGAGGATTTGGTAATGTGGATTACGGTTATCGTACTTATAGTATTTGTACAAGGTGTTCAGACGCTGGGTGACAAAATGGTAGCAAATACGATTAATAAAAGGAGGTAGTATTTTAAATGAAGAAGACTCTGATTCTACTTGCCTGCGCATTATTGCTGCTGGCGACTGTGGCTGGCTGCGGGAACAAGACAGCTCAAAATGGTGACGCTGACAAAAACACCGCGCCTGAAAAAACTAAAATTGTTGTGGGCGCGACAGCTAAACCCCATGCGGAAATACTTGAGGTTGTTAAACCCTTGCTGGCCAAAGAAAATATTGATCTGGAAATAAAGGTATTTACTGATTACGTGCTATTAAATCCGGCTTTAAAAGACAGCCAGATAGATGCCAACTTCTTTCAACATATACCCTATTTAGAGGATTATAATACGAAGAATAATGCCGACCTGACCTGGATTGCAAAGGTTCATAACGAGCCGATGGGTATATATTCGAAAAAGGTTAAGAGCCTGGATGAACTGACTACGGGCGCGAAAGTGGGTATTCCGAATGATGCCACCAATGGTGGACGCGCTCTAATGGTCCTCGAACAGGCCAAACTAATAAAACTTAAAGAGGGCGTAGGCGTTACTGCGACCGAAAACGATATAGTGGAAAATCTCCTGAAATTGAAGATTACTCCTATGGATGCAGCTATGCTGCCTAGAACCCTGGAAGATGCAGCTATATGCGTAATTAATAGTAATTATGCTTTGGAAGGTAAATTAAATCCTGTAAAAGACTCGCTGGTCATGGAAGCGAAAGATTCCCCCTTTGCTAATGTACTGGTTGTAAGGGCGGCGGATAAAGACAAAGACGCTCTTGTTAAGCTGAGCAAAGCCTTACAATCTCCTGAAGTGAAGAAATTCCTGGAAGATACTTATCAAGGCAGTTGTGTGCCCGCGTTCTAAGAACATGTACCTCAGTTGGTGTGGACATATAATTATTAGAAATGAATAAGAAGACCCCAACAGACTGCCGGCCATGTTGACTGCCGGCAGTCTTTCTAATGAGGTTATTGACTGTCAGCTTTTTTCAAGGAGAATCATGAGAGGAACGGAATATAAAGGCGACAGCAGAATACTTGGGAAATCAGTTGCAAGAGGGTATAGCCAGAGATCAGTTAAGAACGAAAGAATATGTTAACCCGTTTACAGGTGAAACGGTAGGGAGAGGCAAATAAAGCCGCCCCTTAGAGGGGCAGCCTGCAGAAACATGCGGTTGGCGCTTGGGTGGTGCCGGGAAATTTTAGGTCCAGGATACGGTTATAGTTGAATCATCATTTTTGATTCTCTCATGGGGATCTTTCACAATCAAAACCGGGCGATTTCCCCCGGTAAGAACACGAAGGGATACGCTTCCCAGAACTGCACCTTTAAAGGGTCCATTACCCCGACTTCCCATTACAATAAGATCATAGTCACTTTTTCTTGCTTCGTAAATAATCTTACGGGCAGGATCACCAAAAACAATGAGTTCCGTTATTTTTACATCCCCTTCGTCAACATCCTTCCTGATTTCACTGAGAATTGTGGCACTATTGCTTTTGCTTTTGCTTTTATCATAATAATTTTGGGCAAACATTACTCCTTTGCGCGAGTAATAATCAACATCATAGGCAACTTGCAGCAGCACTATTTCCGCATTAGTCAACTTGGCAAGTTCTAAAGCTTCCAAATAAGCCAACTTGGAAGAAGGTGATCCATCGACCGGTACGAGAATTTTTTTGTACATGATAAACATCCTCCTTAATAAGGCGTCATTACACTCATTACAGAAACAAAGGGACGTTCTTTTCATCCGTTTAGAAAACTTTCGGATGAATTATACAACCGGGTCAGGAACAGTAAGATAGTGTTCACGGGCCTTGGTATCAACGTGTACTACCCAGGTATCACTCAACATATCATGCATACACTGCTTATCTTTGTTAAACCAACAAAAAATGTAACCCAGGTACAAACCCATCATTTGTGATATAGCCCTGGCCACAAGTTCACGGAAAATTACGGTGGACCAGTCCAGGGGAGCATCACCAGGCTGGATTACTTTAATACCGGTAATCATTTTACCGAGTGTTTGCTGGAAATAGCGGGTCATCAGAATAAAATATGTTACTCCGGTTATTCCTAAAAATAGATTATTGATATGGATAATATCATAAATAACCGAAGTCTTAGCAGTAGCAGGGAAAACTACTCCTAAAATAATGCCATTGAAACAGCCAATTACGGACAGGTCAATCACAAAGGCAAGTACTCGTACCCAAAATCCGGCCACCCTATATACAGGCGCTGCCCCAGCCGGAGTAACCACCTCGCTGTCATTGACGATGTAATTATGCTCATCAATAATCATAATACATTACTCCTTTGTTAATTAGAAATATACATAATCTGCGGAGCGCGCTGTTGTTGTATCTGCTTGCTCAGCCCATTTAAATCAATAGCCGGTGAACGCATATTGGAAAACAAGTCTGTGAATAGGTTATTTTCATTTTGATAGAGTATGACCTGGGGGTCGCTGGTATTGGCCAGTTTAGCCGCTCCTTCAATAGCGTTTTCTTCATAACCGATTTCATCAACCAATCCCAGAGATTGGGCCTGGGCTCCAGAGTAAATACGGCCGTCCGCCAGTTCCAGAACCCGTTGGCGATCCATATTGCGTCCCTGGGCTACCACATCGACAAAGCGGTTATAGGTCTCCATGATTAAGCCCTGCATGATCGCCTGTTCATCATTCGTAACCGGCCGCAAAGGATTTAACAAATCTTTGTTGCTGGCACTTTTGAAAGTCACATCCTGTATTCCTATTTTATTTGCCAGTTCAGTAAAGTTTAATGTGCTCATAATAACACCAATGGAACCAGTAATAGTATTGTTATTAGCATAAATCTTATCGGCCGCCATGGAAATATAATAGCCGCCTGAAGCAGCTTGCTGACCCATGTATACCACTACAGGCTTATTATACTTCGCCTTTAGTTCCATGAGCTTGTGATAGGCTTCGTCACTTTCGTATACACCTCCACCCGGCGAGTTAACTTGCAGAATAACTCCTTTGATTTGCGGGTCGGCAAAGGCAGCCTCTATTTGCTGCAAAAAATTGTGGTGATTGTAAGTGTCTTTGTTTGTAAAGCCGGTATTAGCAGAATCAGTCGCAGTAATAATTCCCTCAACCTTTATGAGGGCCAGTTTTTGTCCACTGCCTTCCTTGTATACCTTAGTAGCCCACTTTGATTCGGTGCCGTTAAAGTACTTGTTTAAGGCATTTGTGGCCTGAGGGCCTTCTTTTACCTTGCCCACGGAACTGACCATATAAGCTACCAACAATACAATGAATACTCCTAACGCTAACCAACGTTTTTTATTCACAACACTACTCCTTTCATGACTATAGATCTAAGTGTAATATATCATATTCAGGAACGTTGGGGGTAAGCATCAAAATGGTCATTATTTATAGTTATGAACGGACAATCGTTGGATATGCAATCAATATGTTACCATGGCATTTGATACCTACCAAATCTGATTTCGCTCTGCTTCGCTGCGTAAATAGTCTCTATAATCAGGATGAGCTATGCTGATCAGTTCTTTAACCCGTTCTCTAATGGAACGCCCCCTAAGGCTGGCTATGCCGTACTCCGTTACCACATAATCAACATCCACCCGCGAAGTTGTGACCATCGCACCCGCGTCCAGCCTGGGCATAATATGGGAAATTGAATCATTACGAGCTGTTGATTGGAAAGCGATTATAGATTTCCCGCCCGGTGAATACTGAACCCCCTGGATAAATTCCTTGTGCCCGCCGGTTCCGCTATATTGCCTGGAACCAATGGACTCAGCACAGCATTGTCCGGTCAGGTCAATTTGCAGGGCGGAGTTGATAGAAACCATTTTATGGTTGCGCCCAATAATCCGTGGGTCGTTAACCAAACTGCCACGTTGAAACTCCACCGCCATATTGTTGTCCAGAAAATCATAAAGACGTTGCGTGCCCAAGGCCACATCCGCCACGAACTTATCCTTCCAGATAGTCTTTTTCCGATTCGTTAATGCCCCGGCCTCATAAAGATCTAATAAACATTCACTAAACATCTCGGTGTGGACTCCCAAATCTTTCTTGTTGGTCAGGCAACCGGCTACTGCCATGGGTATGCTGCCAAAACCAATCTGGAGGGTAGATTCGTCTTCGATCAAATCAGCTACATACTCTCCTATAGTCCGTTCCTTATCGTTAATACTAGTTTCGGGAAGAATAGGGATAGCACGGTCCGTTTCAATAATATGATCAATTTGTGATATATGAATATGAGAATCACCATAGGTTCTAGGAAAATTGGGATTAACTTCTATAATGACCTTGCCCGCCTGTTCCACTAAATCTTTCTCATGCACAGTACACATGGATAGAGATAGAAAACCTTGCTTATCCATTGGACACGCACAACCTAGAAAAACATCAGGCTGACGATGTGCCGTTCGGCTAGACATAAAACGGTGCAGTTCCAGAGGAACATACGAAATAGTGCCATATGAATGTGCCTTGCGAGCTCCGCCGGTATAGAACCAGTTGTTCATAAGAAAATGGCCCTTCATCTCAGGGTTCATAAAAAATTCATATTCATTCATAAGGAGCGCGGCTACCACTGACACATCTTCCACCCGGTCCTTGATCGTGTGAAGCTGACTGAGCATTGTCACCGGTTCACAGGCTACCATGCTGCAGAGTATTTCCTGTCCGCTTTTGATCTCTTTTAGGGCTTCTTCAACACTGACCACCTTGCGCTGGTAAATATCACCGTAATTCATCCTGACACCTCATAATAAATTTTATAACACTGAACATTATCCTATAAATCTACTCATTCTGGCAAGTCCCCCATGCAGGGACAGACCCCATGTCGGAAATTGACCGCAGGGTCTGCCGCTTTTGCAGGCACGGTTCTTGCCTTGCGTAATTCACAAGCGTAAGGAAAGCTGGATAAATCTGAATCCTTAAGGAGTATTACGCCTGATTATCTAATCCGTAGCTGCCAATCACTCATCTATTAATACATAAACAGTGAGGAGTTTTCATTTGGATGGCCAATTGAACACAAAGAGGGACCTTTTAGGCATTTCCCATTGCATGGATGAAATGAGCGGTTATGATAAGGGGAATTTGGGGATCAAATATACTTGGGAAAATAAGTTGAGAATTTTCTAAAAAATTAATGTTGCAGATGTGTATTTAGATTGTATCATAGGGGGCACAAACGCTGTACCCCCTATGCAAGAAGGGAAGTAAACAGATATTTATTTTTCTTAAAGCCTCCTCTGCTTACCATGGCAGTTTTTTCATAGCCACTGAAACAAACTTCATAATTACGGCTGTCAGTCGATTTTATCGTTAAAATCTTAGTAATATTAACAATATAAGCATTATGGGTTTTAATAAACTGTGCGGGTAAAATCATTTCTAAATTAGTAATAGTGAGTAATGTGTAAAAACTACCTTGCTGACTATGTATAGTAGAATAACGGCCTTCTTTTTCAATAAAAAATATTTGATCAAGCTTAAATATAGTGATACCATCAGTTGTTTTGATTGCCATTTTATTTTTAGTTTTTCCGGCTTTAATGCTCAATTCGGTGATTATGTCCGTCAGTTTGTCTTTCTGGATTGGTTTTAAAACATAATCATAGGGATGAACAACAAAAGAATCCAGAGCATATTTGCCATAGCCAGTAACAAAGACTAATTCAGTGGCAGGGCTAAGTGATGCAATCATCCTGGCCGTCTGGATACCATTGAGTTTATCTTGTGGTTGCAACTCAATATCCAAAAGGGCAATATCTGGCAGATTTTGGCGGGCAGCTCTAATTGCATCCTGCGCATTATTTACGGCAAAAACTCTCTCCACCATAGGGTGATTGCTGACGAAAAACTCTAAGAATTCCAGAGTCCATTTTTCATCTTCTAAAATAAGAACCGTACTCATAAGGTGAATTTCCTCTTACTTCATGCAATCCGGCATATCTGGCTCATAAATAATGAACCATTTAAATGAACTGGCATTAGCGGTGGCAATAAAGGTTGCCATTATTGCCATGGCTGATAATGCCATTAACTGCATTTTCCTAAGCATTAGCTTCGCCTCCTTTCATGTTATTTAAGGTTTTATCAATAGCTTCCAGAAGCCAGTACCCCCAGGGTGCTATTAAAAAGATACTTCCTAAGGCTCCCATCACCATAGCCAAAGCATAATTAAGCAGACCATATCGAGTCAGAATGGCAGCTATTGTAAACCAGCTACATACGGCCAAAAGCATATATAATTTTTGCCTGGATTTAATCCTTTCATCTGTAATAGGTCTTTTTACGGTATCGGCGGGTATCCATTTAACGATTGAATAAAGAGCTAGTATTGTTGTTAGCGAGAGCAATCCTAAGAGGGTATAGGGTTGAATGCTAATGCCAGCCCAATATCCTAAACCCACCATCAAACATGTCCCGAAAAGCAAACATCTGGGATAGGTGCTGAGATGACTCCCTCCGCCAATAGAGCGGAACGGAGCAAATACTGCCAGGAAAATTAATGTGGTTGCAGTGGAACTTAGCAATTGAGCCAAGCAGAATACGACAGCTAAAGTAATCAGAGTCATCAAAAGTACTTCCAGGCCATACGTATAGATGTCAATCTGCTCTCTGCCGGAATGCAGACTATTCCCCAGTTTTTTGGCCAGATTGATGGCTAGTGAATGCATCCTCTACACCTCCGCCTCTTAATCTACTGACAGTTTTTCCTTCACTAATAATTTCGCCATCACAAAAGGTAATCCTGCCTAAAAAAAATAATCTATCCATATTTGGCATAAAATATACATTTATCCCTCTAGCGCGCCATAAATAGCATATATTAACATTTATTTTGTCTTATAAACATAGGATTTTAGCTATCAGCAGCTTCCCAGTAAAAGCAACATATATTTTTTCAGCATACTTGTGGCAAATTAAGCAGAAATGTGGACATATGAAATGAGCAGTTAAGATAAGGTGGGAATTGCTAACCAGGTCTTTACTTTTCATAAAACCTTCTCTACTTATCAAGGCGGTTTTTTCATGGCCAATAAAAAAACTTCATAATTACGGCTATCAGTCTCCGCCGAAATGTAAACTATTCCCCAGTTTGTTGACATTGTTGCTGGCTAATGGATGCATCATATAGTTCTTCTCCACGCGGTAATTTTAAGATGGTGGTCGTTCTTTCTTGGGAACTAATTTCAATGTGCCCGTTATACTTATCCACCAGCATCTTGACAAGATACAGCCCATATCCCCGGCTGACTGAATCCCTGGTCGTATAGCCTGCGGCGAAAATATCCTGGCATCTGGGTATGGTAGCACCGTTGTTTAAAATATAGATAGCGTAATACCCGTCTTCGCACTTAAACTCTACCCCGATTCGGGGATGATTTTCATCCTGAATGGCAGCTTCCATAGCATTATCCAATAGATTGCCCATGATACTGCATAGATCCCAAGCCGGAACCGATAGGTAAGACAAATCGCATTTTACAGCCACCGTAAAATCAATACCTTTCATTTCCGCAACGCAGCGTTTGCCGTTAATCAACCCAGTTAGGGCAGGATGGCCTACCTCGTATATGTCCTCCTGAGGCCAATATTGTTGGGTAATACCGTCAATATAGTCTTGCGCTTCTCCTATCTTTTCTAATTCAATTAAGGCCTGAATAGTTTGCATATGCCGTACATAATCGTGTTTCTGAGTCCTTAAGGATTCCAGCAATGTATCGACTCCGTTAAAATGGTTTTTAAAGAGTAGTACTTGCGCTTTATATTGGGCGTTTTCTTCGATCTTTTTTATGGCTGCTATGTTGAGGATGCCTATCGTTAAAATAAAGAAATTAAAATAGGGAATGTTGGCCTGTAAACTTTCCAAGTTTGTACTGGTTACAATACTATTATTGATTAGAATGATGATCAGGGCCTGTAAAAGAATAATGGCCGTTACCAACCAGTTACTATCTTTATCCACCATATTCGCCTCGGTTTGCAAAATCGAATAATACTACTTTGTAATGCCAGGATAACCAATATACAAGCAGGGTAACCAGAAACACCGGCATAAACGCTGCAATATTAACCCATGAATTGGTCATTAGATCATAGATGGAATAACCGGTTAGGTTCAGGAAAATTGGCAAAACAATATTTTCTATAATTCCGCTGATCATGACTCCCAGCAAAACGGAAATGAAACTATATCTTAAGTCAATTTTAAACACCAGCGCAGTTAATATTGTCAGAATAACCATAAGGACTAATGTATTAAGCGTAAAAGACATATGAGATTTTCTTAGGAAGAAGCATATCCCGGCAATGCCTGCCGAGATCAGTAAACATTTGTTAAAAGGAACCTTAAAATTAAATAAACCAAACCCCAACTTTGTAATCAAAAATGTCTGCGGTACTGATATCAGCACGGCAATATACCATGGTACTGAATGCACTCCTTGCCCCTCCGCTCTTATTCATCCTTTATTGTACAGACCATTTTCCCTTGCACAATGGTTTCGCCATCGAAAAAGATAATCCTGCCTAAAAAAACGCTTTATCCATATCTGGTGTAAAATGTCCATTTGGTGTGTAACTTGCCAGAAATAACCATAAATTAACATTTATTTTGCCCTGTAAACATAGAAATCCTTTGGTTTTATCAGCAGCTTCCTGTAAAAGCAACATATACTTTTTTCAGCATACTTGTGGCAAATTAAGCAGGGAAATGGATATTGTGCGCATTTCCTATTGTAATAATGAAATGTGCAGTTAAGATAGGGGTGAATTGAGGGAAAAAATATTCTGGGAATAAATGCTGCAACAGCTCTTTTAGATTGTTTCTAGATAAGAACAAATTCAATAAATTTTGTTAACCTTTTCTGCTTCCCTTGGTCTTAATTATAGAAAGTGAGATAAAGCTTAAAAATGGAGTATGAGAAGACATATGATCGTAACGGTCCGGTGCGGCAATTACGACTTTACTAATACGCAAAAGCTTCTGGAGAGGGGGTGAACTGTCGTGATTAGCTAAAACATATAAAAAAGAAAGGAGGTGCCAAAAAACAACCCTCAGGAAGCAAACAGGTTTGACCGCCAACTGCTTACCGAGGGGCAGGCACCACTTAGCCTTGTGCACAACAAGGAAGTGGTTAGGATTCAATTATATATCATAAGTGGAGGAAGAGAAATGACTAAAAGAATGTCGGAAAAGATGTTATCAAGTCTTGCGGTTGCGATAATGCTAATCTTTGTTCTGGTGACCAGCATTAATGCTGCTTCACATACTGTTTACATTGATGAAGGTGATGGTCCTGTTCAATCTGGTTCCATCACAGCAACCAATGGTGCAAACTATGACGGCTATAATTCTTCTGGTTCTGGGCATAGACTTTATATTACTTTACAAAGTTCCAGTGGATCTGGATGGACTGATCAAAAAGTAGCATTAATGGATATTGGCCAATCTGCGTCGGGTTACTCAGCTGTGTCGGGTGATCTATTGTGGAGAGTACAATTAAATCCCCAGTATGCCTATACAGACTGTATAGGTTGGGGTACGATCTCAAACCGCTAATCAACTTAAATGACTAGATTATAGGGGTATCCCCAAATACCCCTATAATCTACTTTTTGGTAAGGTGGGAATTGGATTGAGGAAACTATATAAAGATTCGCTGTTGGTATTCTTACGTAGTAAAAATCTGAGCATACCATATTTTGCGCTGTTGGCTCTAACCCTGGCATATTTTGGCTTTTGTTTCAATAATTATTTACAGTATAGTGAGATATTTTCTGTTGCTATGTGGTTAGTGCGTCCCTGCATTTTCCTAATTGCCTTTTTTATTTATTGCAGTTACGAGCTGGCGATCAAAATGTATGACAACAATATGGTGGAGTACCTTAAAATATACGGGCAGGGATTATGGAAAGCTTACGGAGCAATCATCTTGTGCTTATCAACTATTGTCGCCATACCTTCGATCATGTTTTTTGCTTTTGTCGTATTCATGTATTACTATATCGATGTTTATTATCTCCCTTTTTTGATCCATCTGATGAAACTGTCCGTGCTGTATTTCGGGTTATCATTCATAATTGGTATGATGTTAGGAACAGCAATGGCCGCCAAACTGAAAAACAAAAGATTGGCGGTATACGGCTTTGCGGTTATCTTTATGTTGCTAAACACCACTTTCACTGAAGCCCCTTTCAGAATACCGTATTTGCTTTTCAACTCTTACCGGACTGAGAGAATGCTTTATTATATCAAGGATTTTCTTACTGTTGTTCCCCATGAGTTAGGAAATAACTTTACAATTGCTCCGATCTACGGATTCCCGATGGAGCCGATCCGATGGATCTTGGCAGTGTTTTGGGGTTTATTCCCCTTAACCCTGATATTGACCGAATGTTTCAATCGGAAGACTAAAAAAGCACTGATAGCTGCCAGTTGCCTGATGGTGCTGTTGGTTATCGGCTTGTTTTCCGTAAGGGGGTCGACATTGATAATGGACATGAGAGTTGATTCCTACCCCTTTGCCGATCCCATTTATTACATGGATAGCCCGAGGGAAGCTTACGATGGATATGAAGCCGGATTTATTGTTGAAGAGTACGAGATGAATTTGACGATTAGCAATGAACTGCACGCTGAAGTAGAAGTCACCATCGACAATCGTGATTTGGATAACTATGAATTTACCCTTTATCATGGGTATATACTGATGAGTGTTGGAACGGAAGACGGGGAGATACCTTTTACCCGCGAGGGTGATTACATCAGTATTGAAAGCTTAAACGGCGCGGACAGGGTCATCTTTAAGTATTACGGTAAATCTCCGAAGTTCTATGCCAACAGGCAAGCGATAGCCTTACCCGCGTATTTTGCCTATTACCCCAAGGCAGGCAGAACAAATATATGGGATCTGGACCGGTACGGATATGTTGTTAATATATCACCAAATGAAAGCGATTACACGGTTAATATCCGATCCGATTTGGAGATATTCTGCAATCTTGCCGGCAGTAATAACTCCTTCCGCGGCAAGTCGAACGGGGTATCGTTGTTTGCCGGTATGTATGAGGAGATTGCTGAAAATATATATGCAGAGCCGATGCGAAGCGACTTGCCGAAAAGAGAATATATTCGTGAAGCGCAAGAAATATTAATCGACATATTCAACCGATTGGAGCGGCCGGAACCGGAATCGGTCATCCTTTTCTCGGATAAGCGATTCTTTCAAATGCCTCAAAATTTCTCTCTTAACTCTAACACTGATGATACTGTAGTTATGAGCGACCACATTACGTCTGTTTTTTGTAACAATGGGCCAGAATTGGCCGAGAATATCATGGAATCGATCATTAAACCCAAAGCTAATATTTGGTTTAGGGGGGGCTATTTATCCTATCTTTTTAACCGACAAGATGAGAGCGACCCGCTAGTTCAAAGCGCAGTCGACCTTAATCTCCTCCTGGAAGAGATCGACGAATGGAGGTCTCTTGCCGGAAAGTTTTCAGATATGAATGGTGAAAAACGTAAGAATGTGAGTGAGAAGGATAGAGCAACACGTATTGCTGATGAAAGACGAAGGTATGATATAAACCAAATAGTTAATGAAAAGGCGGCAAAGTATCTATTCTATGAATCGCCCCGCAAAGAAGAGAACTTGCGCATCTTCTTCGATTATTTCACTTCGGAAAGTGAGGAAGACTATTTAGGACTAGTGGAAAGACTCGTGAGGGAGGAACTGGAACATGATCGTAATTAATAATTTGAGCAAGCGCTTTAGAAAGAAAGAGGTATTACATTCCATAAATCTACAATTAGAAAACAGGGTTTACGGGTTATTAGGTGCCAACGGCGCCGGTAAAACCACCTTGATACGCTGCCTGGCGGGACTATATGAACCCCAACATGGTGAGATGTTATATAACAATGAACCGATACATAAATCCAAAAGTTTTCGCCAAGACCTGGGTTATCTGCCCCAGGCCTTTGGAATGTTCCAGGAGCTTACTTTATATGAAATGATGGATTACATCTGTTCTTTAAAAAACATAGCAAAAAGCAAATGTGCAAGCGAGATAACAAAAGCACTTACTAGTGTTAATCTAGAGAATAAGGGCAGGGACAGGATTAAAACATTATCGGGAGGTATGGTAAGAAGGGCCGGAATCGCCCAAGCGATCTTAGGGGATACAAAGGTAATGCTATTGGATGAGCCGACAGCAGGGCTTGATCCCAGTGAACGAGCCAGATTTAAAAACACTGTGAATGCGCTTAAAAAGGACAGAACGATACTCATTTCCACACACATTGTGGAGGATGTGGATGCCTGTTGCAATAGTGTTATCGTTATTGACGAGGGCCAGGTTTTGTTTAACGGATCTTGCGAAGAATTGAGAAATATTGCTATAAACAAAGTATATATGATCAATGAGGCTGATTCTGATAGTATTGTCGGTGAAAAATTTATACTTAAGATCAACGAGATAGAAAGTAAGATTTTTTATCGGATATTGGCCAAGGAGAAACAGGAATATCAAAGCGAAAAGCCCAACCTCGAGGATGGATACATGTGTTTGGTTAAAGGGTTAGCATAATGTGGAGATTATATCTTGAACTTAAGAATCAGCGGTTTTACTATTTTATACCGCCCGTAATTCTTTTTATATTAGTTCCTCTTACAGTTTTTGCTACCATAAAAGGTGGAACCAGTAGCCATTTCCCGGAATGTGGCACAATTTGTCAATTGTTTATCTCTAGTTTTGCCGCTTGGTGGCCGCTATTTATTTTAAAGGAGTACCTCAATTCACCGGGTAAGGAATTGCTTTTTATACATAAACTCAGCAGGGATAGCCTTTTTTTAAAAATGATAATATTATGGGCATTCTATGTCTTGCATGTAGTTATTGTGTTCATATATTTTACCTCTCTTTTTGATTTTGTTTGGTTTTTGTTTATTGCTATAATAACTCAAAGTATGTTTATGATTGCCCTAGGATATTTCCTCTCTTTATTATTTCAAAATACTTTTATCCCTCTGATAGTAAATTTTGCTTACAGTTCGCTTTTTATGTTGGTCTTTTTATATTCTCCACTAAGCATTTTTGAAATAGGTACCTTCTCAAATGCCAGTAGCTTAAACAAATCTACAGTTGTCGTTATCATCGCGTTTATTCTTTTTTATGGTGGCTATCAGATGGAAAAACGCTTGTACAAAAACAGTATTTAAGAAAATGAGGTAATAATTATGAGCGAGTCAACTATAATGTACCCATGAATAGAGACAAAATTTTCGGAATTCTAAGTGAACCGGATATAATAACAGACGGGAAACTTTCGGGAAAGAAGGTTCACATAAAATGGGACGAAGACAATTTACAGCTGAATTCAAAACGAAAATTGTGCTGGAGATCAGGGCCTGTAAAAGAATAATGGCGGTTACCAACCAGTTACTATCTTTATCCACCATATTCGCCTCGGTTTGCAAAATACCTTAAAATTAAATAAACCAAACCCAAACTTTATAATCAAAAACGTCTGCGGTACTGATATCAGCACGGCAATATACCATGGTACTGAATGCACTCCTTGCCCCTCCGCTCTTATTCATCCTTTATTGTACAGACCATTTTCCCTTGCACAATGGTTTCGCCATCGAAAAAGATAATCCTGCCTAAAAAAACGCTTTATCCATATCTGGTGTAAAATGTCCATTTTAGTATCTAACTTGCCAGAAATAACCATAAATTAACATTTGTTTTGCCCTGTAAACATAGAAATCCTTTGGTTTTAGCTATCAGCAGCTTCCTGTAAAAGCAACATATACTTTTTCCAGCATACTTGTGGCAAATTAAGCAGAAAAGTGGACATTCTAGGCATTACCTATTGCAAAGATGAAATGAGCGGTTAAGGTAAAGGGGAATTGGCGAGAACCTCGCATTTCTTGATGAAATTAATTGGATTGCAACCGTCAAAGATATTGTTGCCCCTCATCTTCTTAAATATATTTTCCCCCGCAAATTTCAGGTATACTGCCTTTCTTGTTTGACAAAACTGGAAGTAGATATAGAATATATATAGCCAATGGATTTGCACAAACATGTGCACAAGAGGAGGATGTTAATGTCAGATACAAGAAATGATCTGCTCAACCCTACATTGAGAGAGGTATTGGAAACCTTTCAATTAGATAAAAACTATGTTCAGGGGGAAGGCAGTCATCTTATCGATGACACCGGGGTGCGTTATCTGGATTTTATTGCCCAGTATGGAGCTGTGCCGTTCGGATATAATCCTGATTTTATATGGGATGTGCTGCAAGATGTACGCAGAAGAAAATTACCCAGTCTGGTACAGCCTTCATTGCCAGGAGAAGCCTTAAAACTAGCCAATATGTTGGCCGAATGCTCGCCAGGGGATTTATGTTATGCCTCCTTCTGCCAGAGTGGTACGGAAGCGGTAGAGGCAGCCATTAAACTGGCGCGGTCCACTACCGGGCGCGAATTGATTATATCTACAGCCAATAGTTTTCATGGCAAGACGCTGGGGTCTTTATCAGCCACGGGAAAGGAGTCTTACCAGACGCCTTTCCGAGCTCCTGCGCCTGGCTTTTTTCGAGTCCCCTACAATGATGAGAATAGCTTGCGACAGGTATTAGATGAAAACCGGGGCAATGTAGCTGCCTTTATCATTGAACCGGTTCAGGGTGAAGGTGGAATAGTAGTCGGGCAACCCGATTATCTTAAAGCGGCGCAAAAAATTTGTAATGACCATGGGGCTTTGTTTATAGTGGATGAAGTACAGACTGGACTGGGGCGTACCGGCAAGCTTTTTGCCTGTGAGCATGCTGGTCTGGAGCCGGATATTCTGCTGCTTGCCAAGGCTTTGGGAGGTGGTTTGCTGCCTCTGGGAGTATGCCTGAGCTCTCCCCGGGTATGGAATGATGATTTCGGGATGCTGCACAGTTCAACCTTTGCCAACAATAACGTAACTTGCGCGGTTGGGATTGCCGTTTTGGAGAAATTATGCCGCGATGAGCAGAGTTTAGTTAAAGATATTAAGGAAAAAGGAGATTACCTTTTAGCGGGTGTGCGTGCCCTGGGTAATAATTATCCTGCGGTAGTAAAAGAGGTTCGTGGTCAGGGATTGATGGTGGGGATGGAGTTTCATTCCATGCAAGATGTGGGTTCTTATGACATGGCTTTTCTGGAGGATCAGGGAGGATTTACGGCTCTGCTGGCCGGTTTTCTTCTTAATGTATACCAGGTTCGCCTGGCTCCTTTTTTGAACAATTCTATGACCTTAAGGTTGGAGCCTACCTTAACTATAAGCTATGCGGAAATAGATTATGTCCTGGAGGCTCTGGAGGTAATTTGCCAGCTGCTCAATTACCAGGACTACGGTAGTTTATACCGATATTTAATTGGTGATAAAAGACGACCAACTATGATAAACGATTATCGTTGCTACAGCCGCGCCACCAAATCATCACCGTTACAGGCAGGGGAACAACCGGACAAGAGATTTGCCTTTATCATCCATTACCCGGCCCCGGAAGATGTGGTAATAAATAACCCCTCTTTCACCACGTATAGTCGTGATGAATTATACCAGTTTATGCAGTGGGAGAGCCGTAACAATGATCCCGGCGTAACCTGCTATATGCCGGCGATAAAATCACTTAATGGTACTGTTGCCGAAGGCTGGTTAATAGGTGTGCCTCTCGGTGCCAGAGAGATTATGAGTATGCCCAATGAGGAGACAGTGGATATTATAGCTAGAGCCGTTGATATGGGGCGTGAGCTGGGGGCGGAAATCGTCGGTCTGGGTGCTCTGACCTCTGTTGTTACAAGAGGTGGAAGGGCTGTTACGGGTAGAGATGTGGCCATAACCAGTGGCAACAGTTTTACAACCCTGATGGCAATCGAAGCCCTATTTTTGGGAGCTGATAAGATGTACATCGAGCCGATTGCAGCGCGGGGCGGGGTGGTTGGTGCCAATGGTTCAATAGGACGAGCTTGTGCTCTCATGCTATCGGAAAAGCTTTGCCAGATTACCCTATTCGGAAGCCCACAGCATCCAACCAGCAGTAGACTTCGCCTGAACTCGTTGGCTAAAGATATATTTGATTATGCCCGTACCAGAATGCTGGCTGGGGAGGGAGATGGGATGAGCCTCTGGCTGGGAAGGATGGTTAACTTCCTGCAGAATAGAGACGAAGATGTGGCCCGACAATATCTGAAACAGATCCTGAACGGGAGTGAGTTATCCCTCTCCTTTATTAACGAAATTTGTACATACTTGGATATCAGTTGTCCACTTCAAACCAGTACTAATATTGAGGCTGACCTGTCTGAATGCGATCTGGTGGTGGCGACCAGTAATAACCCGGATTATCTGATCTATCCTGATCATCTCCGTTCCGGTGCAGTAGTCTGCGATGTCGCCCGGCCCGCAGATGTGTCCCCAGCAGTATATGAACAAAGAGATGATGTGCTGATTCTAGAAGGAGGGCTGGTGCGATATCCTGATGCAATCTGTTTTGGCCCTAATCTGGGTTATAGGGATGGGGTAAATCTGGCCTGTCTGTCTGAGACCGTCTTGCTTGCTTTGGAGGGTGATTGCCGTGATTATAGTATCGGTAACAAATTATCCCTTGATACAGTTCATTATTTAAGAGAATTGGCCAAGAAACATGGTTTTGCTCTGGCCGGATTAAGAATGGGTAATCATGAGATAGATGAGCGGGATATTGAGAACATCTACCGCAACTCTTTACAATTTAAACGAGCTGAGAATATGTAATATTACTACCTGAGGGCAGGAATTTCTCTCCGTGATATAGAAAAGTAAAAATAGGATTCATAGTATGTCCGATCAGAGTATGTTGAGGTGCTCTGATCAGCTATTTAAGGGAGGAAGAGGAATGAATGTACTTGTACAGGACATTACGATAAAAGCCGATGGTAAATGGTATTTTGGCCAGGCGGAGATGTTTAGAAGGCAAATTCTCAACATTTTGGCCAAAAACCTGCATCGCAAGACTGATGGCAGTTACTATATCAAAATGGAGAACGATGAAAACCCGGTGATTGTTGAAGATGTACCTTACCTGGCTACTGGAATAATCGATAAAGAGACTCCGTTCAAGCTGGTTTTCCACGATTTACAGGAAATGGTATTGGATCATGAATTAAAGCTATTTTTTAAGGGTGATGTTCCCTACATTACTTATAAATGGGATGGTGATACCCGCTTGAGCAGAGGGGTATATTGGAAATTGAGCCAGTATTTCGATTTCCGCGGAGAAGAGGTGTTTATAGTTCCTCCACAATAGAAGTAAAAAAATAATTACCTCAACATTTAATTATTGGATTAATAAATCCCCTGCATTAAGTTCAAACTATTTTAAGGGTTTCAATTTTAATTAAGGGGGAAAAATAATAATGGCAAAAAATCAGAAGCAGCGGCCCGTAGATGACCGAGGTATTTACAAAGACGGAGCTCAGAAAAATCAAGATGATAAGAACGAATTAATTTTCCCTGATGAAAAGAAGAAAAAAGGAAAGTAAGAGGAGCTGGAGTTAATTAAAAGCACAGGGGCAAAGCCTGTCGATTCACATCGGCAGGCCTTATTTTTTTAATTAGGTAAATATGTCATTAAAGTTAATAAATCATAAAAAACTTATTGACATATGAGCTTGTGAATACATATACTAATATAAGAATAGTTTAACAAGAGAATAGACTGGTGGAATAAAGAGATACTTTTAAAGGTGGCTCTAAATAACCAATATTTTTTAAGCCTTATGGCCTTAAGAGATATTGGTTTTTATTATTATTCGGAATTTGAATATTTATAAAGAGTGGGAGTGAGTTATGTCATCATCAATTTATAATGTCAATTTTCAGGAAACCGGATCTATTGAAGAACAGCGGCAAAAATTAAATGAACGACAGCGCAAACAAATGCAGCATGAAAGATAATTGCCTGAAATGGTTGGTAACCCCTTACCAGAAATAAATTATACAAATTATTTTAATACGATATATGATCTCTCCCATCATATATATTTGCCACAGGATGTATGTTCAAAGCCAGGAAGCCTTTCTGAAAAGAAGGGTTTCCTGGCTTTCTGCACTTTTGGGAATACCGTGAATTATTCGCATTGGCAATGATGTAAATTGGGGGTTGGAAAGCGGGACTCATCAATTTGAAGAGCCCGATCGATCTCCGCCAGCATTATATTGCGGTCTCTGGGAATGAGCCCGTTAATATTCCAATAATTGGTGATGTGGTCGCTTAACACCATGCTGTTATCACAATGTAGATTTTCAATTAGGACCCGGGTTTCCTGTAAAGCCTCATGGGGACGCAGATACTGAAAAGTACCGGCCAGGATTTCCTCCAGTATCGGAGTATTACGCTCGGGGGCAAATGTTCTCAGCCTAATAAAATCAGGGCTGATGGCGCTTAGAACCCGGGCACTGTTTTCAGCGTGTTCTCTCCATCTCGCTTGGCCGGCTATACCTACCAGATAATATTCACTGGTCTGAATCCCTGCGTTTTTGAGCTTCAAACCCGCGGCAATTATTTCGGCTGAGGTGGTGCCTTTACGAATATTTTGCAGGGTGATATCGTCACCGCTTTCCATACCCATATGAATTCGGCTTAAACCTGCCTCCTTAAGGCGTACCAGATCCTCCTGACTTTTTTTGTTTACAAATCGAGCGGAACCATAAACGGTTATTCGTTGCAGCTCAGGAAAAAGCTCGCGTGCGTACCTGAAGATCTCCACCAGCTGATCGGTTTTCATTATTATAGTGTTGCCATCCGGGAAAAATATGGATTCGATATATTGACCGTAATAATCGCGGGCGGCCAGAAGGTCCTCCTTGATTTCCTGTACGGGTCTGACCTTAAAATGGGACCCCTTGTACATTGAGCAAAAGGTGCATTTATTATGGGGGCAGCCAATTGTAGCTTGGATTAAAAGACTATACGCTTCGCTGGGGGGGCGATAAATAGTTCCTTCATAACGCATTTTAACCACTCCTTTGGATGATAGAATATCAGATTGAGAAGTAATTGCAAAGTAATGATTAATTAGAGTCATAAATTACAATCTGTTCTCGTAATATTAATAGGAAGTTATAGGAGGGGATAGAAATTATGACCAAAAAGCTTATTATGGTAATGGCAATGATGCTTCTGGCTGTTTGTCTCTTAAGCGGCGGATGTTCCAGGGTAGATGACAGCAAGATCAACTCCTGGAAAGACTTGATTAAAATACCGTCCACCAGTGACAAAAGTACCCCGAATGATAAGGATACCCCTACACCTGGTAATGAATCCCCGGAAATCGGTGAACAGATCAGTGTGAAATTGTACTTTATCAATGCTGAAACGAATAAGCTGGCAGTTGAAGAACGCAGTATAGGTAAAGTCGAGGGTATCGCCCGGCAGACTATGGAAGAACTTATTAAGGGCCCATCCCAGCAGGAATATCAGCCGATATTTCCTGTTGATACTAAACTGTTGGATATCAATATAAAGCCGGATGGATTATGCATTGTGGATCTTAGTGATGAAGTCAATAAAGTTAGCAGTAAAGAAAAGGGGAATCTCATGGTTCAGGCGGTTGCTAATACTCTTAGCCAGTTCCCCAGTGTTAAAGAGGTCAGTTTCTTAATAAACGGAGAGAGGGTTGAGGCACTGGGGGGGCTAATTGATATTGCCCGACCTGTTCAAGCAGATTACATTCGCCAGTAAGGGCCATGGGCAGGTGTTTTTAGAAAAAAATATACAGATAAAGCTATTAAGGAGAAGCAAGGTTTGAACCGCTGCTATCTTCTTATTTTTTTGCGGTCCTATCCGGGCATAACTTTACTAGAATATGAACATCAAAAGTGATACAGTATTTAATGGATTGTTAAATGCTTGGTACTTTTGCTATGGTAACAAGAATTATTAAACGAGGTGTTGGATTTTGAAAACCAGACCCATCGGTATATTTGATTCCGGGGTGGGAGGACTGACCGTAGTTAGAGCGCTGATTAACAGACTGCCTCGGGAGAGTTTCTTGTATTATGGGGATACAGCTCATGTTCCCTATGGAAGTAAGACTCGGGAGGAATTATTTAAATACGCGCGAGATATAATCACCTTCTTACTCAGCCGTGGGGTTAAAACTATAGTTGTGGCCTGCGGGACTCATTCATCGGTAACTCTGCCGGAAATAGAATCTACTTGTCCGGTACCTTTACTGGGGGTAGTTAAACCAGGTGCACGGGCAGCGGTACGGACGAGCCGAAATGGTAAAATAGGTGTGATTGCCACCCAGGCCACTGTAAATAGCCGCTCCTATACCATTAATATAAATTCGCTTGCGCCCACCTATGAGGTTCTTGCTGCTGCTTGTGCTCGATTTGTACCGTTGGTAGAGGCAGGACGGTTGAGCGGGGCAGAGACCCAGCAGGCCATTGGGGAGTATATCGAACCCCTATTAATGGAAGGAATTGATACCCTGGTAATGGGCTGCACCCATTACCCTTTTCTGGCTCCTATCATTGGTAAGTTTACCGGAGAAAAAGTTGCGCTGGTAGACCCTGCTATGGAGACCGTAGAAGAGTTGGCCGAGATACTTGCCCACCAGAAAATATTGAATGATACTCAGGTAAAAGGAAGTAGAGAATTCTATGTCAGCGGTAACGAGGAATCTTTTTATAGAGTGGGTAGGATGCTCCTGGGGGATGTTATAGAAAAAGTAGAAAAAATAGATTTGGATTAAAGGCCAACGCTTAGCGTGGGTAGAATTTAGTGAAATCAGCGTCTCTCTATTAGAATAGCCTGCTGATAAACCCGAAGCCTTGAGCTTAGTTGAGGACAGTTCACGCATTGGAAACCAGAGCTTGCAGGAGGTAGTCATGCGCCAGATAAATGTTGAACAGATTAAAAAGGCCGTTGAAAGTGCGGTAATAGAGGCCAACACAAATTTGCCCGAGGATGTGCGGGCTGCGCTGCAGACCGCTTTGACTAAAGAGACCAGTGCTTCCGGATCACGATGCTTACAGATTATATTGGAAAATGCTCAAATAGCAGAGCAAGATAAAATGGCCTTGTGTCAGGATACGGGAATGGTTGTGGCGCATATTGAATTAGGGCAGGAAGTCCATTTGGTAGGCGGAGAAATTGAAAACGCTGTTAACCAGGGCATACGGGATGGTTACCGCCGGGGTTATCTGAGAAAATCAGTGGTCAGTGACCCTTTCACCAGGATCAATACCGGAGATAATACTCCCGCCGTTATACATATTCATATGATGGCCGGGGAAGGTTTGCGAATTGTACTTTTACCCAAAGGGGCCGGCAGTGAAAATATGGGTCAGCTGGCCATGTTAAAACCTTCTGCGGGTATGGAAGGAGTTAAGGAATTTATTCTCAAAGTAGTTCGTGAAGCGGAGGGTAATCCATGTCCTCCTATTATAGTAGGAGTAGGTGTGGGTGGGAATATGGAGAAAGCGGCCCTGTTAGCCAAGCACGCACTTTTGAGGGAAGTAGGCCGGCCCAATGCCCAACCCGATTTGGCAGCTTTGGAAGAAGAGATGCTGCAAAAGGTTAATGACCTGAGGATTGGAGTTCAAGGTCTGGGTGGTGACACAACTGCCCTGGCGGTAAATATAGAGACATATCCTACCCATATTGCTTGTCTGCCGGTAGCGGTGAACCTGGGGTGCCATTCCACCCGCCGGATCACCGTGGATTTGTAGGTTCCCTGTCCCGTTCCCAAGAGTTTATGCAAGGCAATAGGAGTGATTCATAACAGTGAAGGTAATAAAAGCCCCCCTTAGCAGAGAAGACATATTAGAATTAAAAATGGGTGAAGAAGTACTGGTCGAAGGGAGCATATATACAGCTCGGGATGCTGCTCATAAAAGAATAGCGGAAGCTATTCGCACCGGGCAGGATTTGCCCTTTGATCCCAACGGCCAGATCATTTATTACGTGGGACCCTGTCCTGCACCTCCGGGGCGGGTGATAGGTTCTGCCGGACCTACTACCTCGGGCAGAATGGATGCCTATGCGCCCCTGCTCATAAAAAGAGGACTCAGGGTAATGATAGGCAAAGGCTCCAGGGATGAAGCTGTAATTGAGGCTATGCAGAAATATGGCGCGCTTTACCTGGCAGCAGTGGGGGGAGCGGGTGCATATCTAGCTCGGAAAATAGTGGCCGCGGAAATAGTGGCCTATCCTGAGTTGGGTCCGGAAGCCATATTAAAACTGGAAGTAAAAGATTTTCCTTGTATCGTTGCTATTGATGCTCAGGGAAATAATATTTACGCAAGATAATGCTTATAAGGAGGTTAATATGACAAGACCGAATAACAGGCAGAATGATGAGATGCGTCCGGTGCGGCTTACTCCCGGATTCACCAAAAACCCGGATGGATCGGTGCTGGTACAGACCGGGGATACGATGGTATTATGCTCGGCCATGATTGAGACCAAAGTACCTCGTTTTCTGAAGGGGACTGGCTCAGGATGGGTAACCGCCGAATATTCCCTCCTGCCTTCATCTACGGAAACCAGAACTCAGAGGGAAGCCAGTAAGGGGAAAATTACCGGCCGGACTTCAGAGATTCAACGTTTGATAGGAAGATCACTTAGAGCCGTTGTTGATTTGCAGGCCCTGGGAGAAAGAACAGTTTGGATTGACTGCGATGTTCTTCAGGCGGACGGCGGCACTCGGACCGCATCAATAAGCGGCAGCTTTGTAGCTCTCTGTCTGGCGCTCATGAAAATGCAGGCTGAGGGAATAATAAGCGAACTGCCGATTAATGATTATGTTGCAGCTACCAGCGTGGGAATAGTGGATGGTGAAGTAGTATTGGATCTTGAGTATATAGAAGATTCTCAGGCCGATGTAGATATGAATGTGGTGATGACTGGCAAGGGAAATTTTGTGGAGGTCCAGGGCACGGCTGAAGGGAGCCCTTTCAGCAAGGCCAAGCTTGATGAGATGTTGTCACTAGCCGAAAAAGGAATTCGGGAAATGTTTGTCTTGCAGGCGAATATCATTGGAAAGGGAATTAAATATGGCCCAGCAATTATTGATAGCGACCAGGAATAGTAAGAAGAAAATAGAGCTGCAAACTATTGTAAATGCCTGGGATGTAAAGCTGCTAACCATGGATGATATAGAAGATATGCCGGAAGTAGAGGAAGACGGGGCAACATTCGTGGATAACGCTATTAAAAAAGCCCGGACCATGGCGCAAAGGAGCGGCATTATTACCCTTGCGGATGATTCCGGATTAGTTGTAGATGCATTGGGAGGAGCTCCCGGAGTATATTCAGCCCGTTTTGCCGGACCAAAGGCCAATGATGATGATAACAACCGCAAACTGCTGGAACTGATGCGAGATATAGCAGCAGAAAACAGAACGGCACGGTTTGTTTGTGTGATTGCAATCGCTTCGCCCGCTGGACCCGTAGAAACGGTAGAGGGGATTTGTGAAGGAAAAATTAGGATCGCCGCTCAAGGTAGGGGCGGATTTGGCTATGATCCCCTGTTTATACCGGCAGGGTTCAATAAAACTTTCGCCGAGCTTACCGATAGCGAAAAAAATCAGATTAGCCATCGGGGCAAAGCACTGCAGGAGGCCCAATATATTCTGCAGCGACTTATAGGCTCGGAGGGAAAGGCTTGATTATTGCAGCGGTTGCAGATACCCATGGCAAAACAGATACTATTATTAAGAGATTATCACTAATTAATCCTGATCACATCTTGTTTGCCGGAGATTATTATAAGGACGGACAGATTATTGCCAGGAGGCTCAAGGTGCCTGCCAGTATTGTAGCGGGAAACTGCGATGTTACTAACCGGGTGGAAAAAGAAGAAATCGTATCTCTAATGAATTACAATATTCTACTGGTGCATGGACACCAATATGGAGTCAAAAGAGATCTTAACCGCCTATATTATCATGCCCAGGAACTTGGAGTGGACGCGGTAGTGTTTGGTCATACTCATAGCCCTTTTTGTGAGAAGACCAGCGGGTTATGGATGGTGAATCCGGGCAGCCCAATCAATCCGCGCTTTCCTGGCCCCGGTAGTTTTGCCGTCATTGAAATTGATGATCACGGGTTAAACCCTGCTATAATAGAAATAGCGCTTTGATAAAGTAGTGTTGCAACGATAAAAAACCCGGCTTAGCAGGGGATAATTTTTGACGGTTGCAGTATAATTATAGTTGACTTGGCAAAAGCAAAGATATTATTTTGAAAAGTACATAATAACAGAGGTAAATAAAAAATCGTAGGGAGGGGAAACTTTTAATGGAGGAATTATCGAAACAGGTTAAAAGTGAAATGCTAAGGACGCTGATATGGTTGCTGATTTCACTGGGCGTAGGGAGCGCTATTTTTCTTGTGGTCTGGAAATAAATTTATCAACTCTTTATTGGTAAGCGAAGGGGGCGGTTGGGGATAACTGCCCCTTGTTTCGTCATCCTTGAGGAGTTAGTTATTGCTCCATAAATATTAGTTTAAATTACCCGGTTTTTAAATTTATATATTTGACAAACATGAACGACTCTTTTATAATTTTAGATATGGATACCCGATGGGGGTATAAAGAGGTGGAATAATGGAAACAGAGATACGCAGGAAAATAATTTCCCGTTTAAGACGTATTGAGGGACAGGTCAGAGGTGTGCAGCGCATGGTCGAAGAAGAGGCTGATTGCGGAGAGATACTAAACCAGATTGCGGCCATAAAGTCAGCCGTCCATCATGCCGGGGTACTCATGTTTGAGAACCATGCTCAGGAATGTATTGCCAGATCACTTCAGCAAGGTGACCAGGAACAGAGTTTCGATGAAATAGTAAGGGTTATGGGCAGGTTTATCAAATAAATTAGATTGTATAAAAGGAGGGGTTTATAGTGGCGAATGTCAAGGACATAACAATTGATAATTTTAATAATGAGGTATTACAGGCCGAAAAACCGGTTTTGGTAGATTTCTGGGCGCCCTGGTGTGGTCCCTGCAAAATGGTGGGGCCGATTGTAGAGACTCTGGCAGATGAGAACGTTGGTAAACTTAATGTAGGCAAACTCAATGTTGATGAAAATTCGTCTCTGGCTGCGCAATTTGGGGTACGGAGCATCCCTACTCTGATATTTTTTAAGGCGGGCAAAGAGGTCAAACGGATAGTGGGGGCTCAAAATAAAAACCAACTGCAAAAGGCAATTGATGAAGTAATCCAAATTAAATAGTGCGGCAGATTGTCGTATGAATTAGCTTGAAATATGAAAATGACCATTATCTATTATTAATAGGCAATGGTCATTTTTTGGTCTTATCGGGCAGAGACTGCAGGAACTCCTTTATAGTATTTTCATAGCCATTATTACCGGGCTGATAGAAATTAACTTTTCCCAGCTCCGCAGGCAAATAACTTTGCTCAACATATCCTCCAAAATCATGAGGATATTTGTATCCCTTGCCTTTGCCCAGTTTGGACCCCGCCTGGGAGTGGGAGGTGTCTCCCAAATGGGAGGGTACTTTAATACTGTTTCCAGTTCGTACTTTGGACAAGGCCGCATCAATAGCTACTTTACTGCTGTTGCTTTTCGGAGCTGTACAGAGGTAGATGACAGCCTCTGCCAGAGGGATGCGGGCTTCAGGAAGACCGACATACTGGACTGCACTGGCCGCGGCCGTAGCAATGGAGAGGGCACCGGGGTCAGCTAACCCTATATCTTCAGCGGCATGAACGATAAGCCGACGGGCTATATATTTGGGATCCTCTCCACCTTCTAGCATAACAGCCATCCAATACAGGGCTGCATCAGGATCTGAGCCGCGAATGCTTTTGATAAAGGCAGAGATGGTATCATAATGGTAATCACCGCTGCGGTCATATTTGACCATCAATTTTCCGGTCACTTTTTTAACCAGCTCCGCAGTAATATCCAGGTGTTCATTGGGATTGACATAGGAGTTGTTTATAGTATCCAGAATATTAAGAGCCATACGGGCATCACCCTGGGAGGCCTGAATCAAGATGGCCATGCTTTCTTCGTTTATGCTAATGTCCAGATTACCAAGCCCTCTTTCTCTATCCCGCAGAGCAACAGTAATAATTTGGGCGATGGCGGGGGCTTCCAGTGCTTCCAAAATGTAGAGCTTCATGCGCGAAAGCAGAGCAGTATTTAATTCATAGAGAGGATTCTCGGTGGTGGCTCCTACCAGGATAAGGGTGCCGTCCTCAACAAATGGGAGGAGAACATCCTGCTGCCCCTTGTTAAAACGGTGTATTTCGTCTACAAAAAGAATGGTCTGCTGCTGGTAGAACTTGAGACAATCCTGGGCAGCAACGGCTACCTTACGAATGTCACTTACCCCGGCCGTAACCGCCTGCATATATTCAAAGTGACAGTTGGTCATGCGGGCAATAATTCGAGCTATACTGGTCTTGCCTGTTCCAGGTGGACCATAGAGCACTAAGGAGTGGAGTTGATCCTTCTCAATAGCATTGCGAAGAGGCGAACCGGGACTGACAATATGCTCTTGCCCCACCACCTCATCAAGATTTTTAGGCCTCATCCTCCAGGCCAGGGGGGCATTAGCTTCTTTCTTCCGGGCATTACCCATTGCAAATAGATCCATATCCGCACCAACCTCCTGACAGGGATACTAATAGAGAATACATTGCAGTCATTATAGAACAATGCTCGGATACTGCCAAGCTATAACGTAGTAAGGGTGATAATGAGTAGTTCTTAATATAAGCGAACAAATGTAGGGATTTAACGCACTGGAATTGGGATTGAACGAATTTATCCAAGCTAAAGGCATCGATAAAAAGGAGAGAGTCATATGAAGTTTCTGCTCAATTTTTATGAAAGAGATTTATATGATATTTACGCCCAGACGAAATTCTGGTATGGGGTGTAAAAAAACCGGTTATTTGCCTGGCAGGCTACCGTCATTTTTAACCAACCAAAATGTGCCCGAGAGTCACATTTTTTTTATGTTTGGGGAGAAACTATCTAAAACATTGATTTGAGATGGAGCCTTACCTTAAGGGTTCAGTTTTCGGGAGGGATGGAATTTGAAGGTGCGCAGAATAGAGAATCTGCCGGTCTTGTTGGAAAACACGGCCGAGGAAATAGGACGGGTGCAAAGAGCTGTTATAGGAGATGATTTCAAGCTGGCGTACCTGGTGATTAATTCAAATGACAGCGGACCTGGCATTATTTTGCGGGATGATTTTATGTTGGGGGAAGATGCGGTGATGATTTCTAATCTGGATAGTATTAAATCTTATGCACATGGGGAAGAATCATCAATATATGAGAGAAAATGCGGGGATACATTGTTTGATTCACAAGGCAGAGAAATAGGGGTTCTGAGCGATTTCATCATAAACGCTGATGACAAGAAAGTTAGTGGGGTGGAGGTCTCCGCCGGGGTTTTTAAAGATATTTTGGAGGGACGCAGTGAATTGCCTCTAAAATCTGTTCGTTGGGTTAGTATCGAGAACGCTATAATTTCTCAGGAAGGAAGTGATGGTTCATGACGTTGAAATGTCCAGTTTGTCGGGGGCTTCAGGTAGGCAGAGTAGGGACTGATCAGTATTATTGCTGGAACTGTTTTATGGAATTTAACTATGCGCGCGGCAGACTGAATCTTTATGAGGTTGGTGAAGATGGTGTGCTCACGGCTCTGGATGAAACTCCGGGATTAGTGTAGGCAATGGCCAACAAGCTGACTAGTATCCAGAGTAGAAAGCAGGATGAGGTAGATGTCATGGTTACATAATAAGGTTTTTCGATCTATACTTTTTTTGGTGGTGGTGGGAACCACCTTTTATTTTTTATTTTTAATACGGGACGTGGTTTTGAGCTTCTTGATCGGGGGAGTGCTAGCCTATTTTCTTTATCGTCCCGTTCTATGGGTGGAAAAAAAGGGACTAAAAAGGATATGGGCTATTCTTTTAATATATATTGTCCTGATCGTCCTGCTGACACTAATTTTATGGTTTACCATACCTAAATTAATAACCGAATTAAGCAGTGTAGCTGCGCTGCTGCCACAGTATGTCAACCGATTGGACAACTTAGTTAACCAGATCAACGGTATGGAGTTGCCGGGAAAACTGGACCAAATAATCATTCAGAGTACCAGCAAGGTTGAAAACAGTATTTATGCTGCCTTACAGGGTGTCGTAATGGTATTGTATAGCTTGTTAAGCAAAATATTTATAGTCGTCTTTGCTCCTATCATGGCTTTCTATATTTTGAAGGATTGGGAGCAAATTAAAATGGCATTTGCCATGCTCTTGCCACCAGTTCTCAGAAGGGAACTAGCAGTTGTAGTAGAACAGATCGATAATGTAATCATCGAATTCTCCAAGGGGTATTTGATGATTGCGGTTTTAATTGGCCTTGCGGTGGGAACTGCTGCGGCCCTGATTGGAGTAAAATATGCATTGATCATCGGTATAATAGCTGGACTGGGTGAATTAATACCTTATTTCGGGCCTATACTGGGGGGAATACCTGCGATTGGTCTGGCGTTGTCCCAGTCATTTTCGGCCGCTTTATATATGACTGTGGCCATAATAGTAATACAACAGATTGAATGCAATATAATTACCCCCAAGTTGATCGGCGAAAGAGTAGGCATGCATCCTCTCCTGATGGTTTTCGCACTTCTGGCCGGAGGCAAGTTGATGGGGATCTGGGGCATGCTGATAGCAGTCCCTCTGGCAGCTTCGCTTAAAATTATCGGATATTATTTATATTTAAAAATAATCGAGCCCTAAAATACGAGTCGGGTTTTATTGACATGTACCTGTTAATCAAAGAGAATAGTCTAATAAACTATTTTTAGAAGGAGGCCTGGCTCGTGTGGACCAGTAGTGAGATTCGCAAAACCTTTTTAGAATATTTTGAGAAGCGGCAGCACACAGTAGTGGAGAGTTCGTCATTGGTTCCGATTAATGACCCCACTCTGCTTTTTGCCAATGCGGGGATGAATCAATTTAAGGATGTATTTCTGGGTATCGATAAGCGCCCTTATAATCGAGCAACAACTTCTCAAAAATGTGTTCGTGCGGGGGGAAAACATAACGATTTGGATACGGTGGGGCGAACCCCCCGTCATCATACTTTTTTTGAAATGTTGGGTAATTTTTCCTTCGGAGATTATTTTAAAGAGGATGCCATTAAATACGCATGGGGGTTTCTGACCGAAACAGTTGGACTACCTGCGGAAAAACTTTGGGCTACCATTTATCAGGATGATGAAGACGCTTATCAACTGTGGCAGGATATTATAGGCATATCGCCCGATAAAATAGTCAGACTGGGGGAAAAAGACAACTTTTGGAGCATGGGAGATACCGGCCCCTGCGGACCCTGCAGCGAAATTCTTTATGATCGGGGCCAGGAATACTCCTGCGGTCATCCCCAGTGCGGGATAGGGGTTTGTGATTGTGATCGCTGGTTAGAGATATGGAATCTCGTTTTTATGCAGTACGATCGTAATGATAAGGGGGAAATGACTCCTCTGCCGCGGCCCAGTATCGACACCGGTATGGGTCTGGAAAGACTGACTTCGATATTGCAGAAGGTGGATAGCAATTTTGATACCGATCTGTTTATTCCTATAATTCAAAATATCGAGAATTTAACCGGTCGCAAGTATGAAAAGGGTGAAGAAGGATTTCCCTTCCGAGTAATCGCTGATCACAGCCGGGCTTGTACTTTTCTTATTGCGGACGGTATATTGCCCAGCAATGATGGGCGGGGCTACGTTCTTAGGCGCATTCTGCGCCGGGCTGTCAGATTTGGCCAATTCCTGGGTATAGAGGAACCCTTTTTGTACAAGACGGTGGATGTGGTCTGTGAGCTTATGCAGCAAGCCTATCCGCAGCTATTAGAAAAAGAGGATTTCATAAAAGAGGTTATTAAGCTCGAGGAAGAACGGTTTTTCATTACCCTCAAAGAAGGGGTAAAAAAAGTGGAGGAAATTATTAGGGTAGCCGGTGCCGAAGGCAGGAGGGAAATTAAAGGGGAAGAGGCTTTCACCCTTTACGACACTTATGGTTTCCCACTCGACCTTACGGAAGATATGGCCGAAGAAAATCAATTTACAGTCGATACAGTTGGTTTTAACCGGATGATGGAAGAACAGCGTAATAGGGCGCGCCAGGCTCATAAGAGCGATAATGCTTTTGCCAGTGAACAGCTGCTGGCGGAAATACTGGCTGATATTCCGGAGACAGGTTTCACCGGTTACGATAGGTATGAGGATGATTCAGTGGTTTTGGCGATAATCAAGGATGATGCCCGGGTAGATTTTGTTGCCGATGCGGAAATAACTGTAATTACTTCCAGTACACCATTCTATGCAGAAAGTGGCGGACAAGTGGCAGATACTGGGTATATTCATGCGGACACTGGATCCGTTCAGGTTATGGATGTCCAAAAGACAGCCCGCTGGATAGTTCATCGGGGCAGGCTCACCGGTAGTCTGCGCCCGGGAGATCTGGTTAAATTGGGGTTGGATAAAGAGAGGCGACTGGATACGTCTCGTAATCATACGGCGACTCATTTGCTTCACCAAGCTCTGCGAATGGTAGTGGGTGAACATGCTCAACAGAAAGGCTCGTTGGTTGAACCGGCCAAACTTCGATTTGATTTTTCACATCTCGCCGCTTTAACCGGGGAGCAGCTGGCTGAAATTGAGCAGATTGTAAATCAAGCTATACTAAAAGCTTATCCAGTGCGAACCACGGTCACTGGGATTAACGAGGCCCGCGAAATGGGAGCTACAGCCTTGTTCGGTGAGAAATATGGTGATGAAGTCCGGGTTGTACAGGTAGGAGATTTTAGCATGGAATTGTGCGGGGGAGCGCATATCAACAATACTGGTCAAATTGGACTTTTTAAAATACTCAGCGAAGGCAGCGTTGGCTCAGGACTGAGGCGTATTGAAGCTTTGACTGGTCGGCAAGCCCTCACGTATTTTAATGAGATGGAAAAGGAAGTAAAAGGAGCCGCCGCTGTCTTGCGTACTACTCCGACGGATTTAAATAATCGTATCGAAGCTTTGCATCGAGCACTAAAGGAACGTGAAAAAGAGGTTGATCAACTAAAAGCCCGTTTGTCAAAGGCGGCCAGTGATGATATCCTCAACCAGGCCTATGAAATCAATGGGGCTCGTATTCTAATTGCTGAGGTCCAGAGTCAGGATAGTAATAATCTTCGCCAAAATGCTGAAATGTTGAGGGACAAACTGGGAAGCTCCGTAGTGCTGCTGGGCTCAATCATTGATGAGAAGGTAGCTCTGGTGTGTTTTGCCAGTAAGGATTTGGTTGCTAAAGGAATACATGCTGGCAAAATAATTGGAATTGCTGCCAAGGCTGCTGGAGGCGGTGGCGGAGGCCGCCCGGATATGGCTCAAGCAGGCGGCAAGGATGTCAACCAATTGAATCAAGCCCTGACAGTCGCCCAAGAAATGGTGAAAAAAACCCTGTCCTAGAGGCAGGAAATTCCATTGCCGGGGTAGAATATAATGGCAAGGAGGAGGTGGTTGTATGCCTCAAGGTCCTAAGGATAAGACGGTTAGTTTCAAATGGGAAAAGGAAGAACCAGATCAGGTATACAGCATTTTAAAGACTGTTTATGAGGCATTGGAAGAGAAGGGTTACAATCCCTTGAACCAGCTGGTGGGCTATATGATATCGGGTGAGCCTGCTTACATAACCAGTCATAAGCAAGCCCGCAACCTAATTTGCAAGGTGGACCGTGATGAAATAATGGAAGTTCTTCTCAAGAAATATTTAGGATAATATTTGGCATTACCCCCACGCTTAAGCGCGGGGGTTTTGCGATTCGTAAATTTGTTTCGCGTTTTGAGGGTGGGGTATACAGTTTAAACGGTATAGGGATAGGTGTTTATGAGAATAATGGGTTTAGATGTGGGTGAAAAACGAATTGGCGTAGCTATCAGTGATCAAATGGGATGGACTGCACAGGGGCATTCGGTTTTAGTGCGTGGGAAACTGCAAGATGATTTGAAAAAAGTGGCCGGGTTATGTGCAGAATATGAGATAGACCGGATCGTTCTGGGTTTCCCCCGCAATATGAATGGAACTGTGGGTCCCAAAGTGGTGGAGATTCAAGAATTCGGCCGGGTATTACATGAGTATCTGGCTTTGCCCTTGGAATACTGGGATGAGAGATTGACCACTGTAGCAGCAGAGAGAGTATTATTGGAAGCTAACGTCTCACGTAAGAAACGCAAAAGAGTCATTGATATGTTGGCTGCCGTTAATATACTGCAGGGTTATTTGGATCGGCAAGCCAACAAGTAATTTGACAAAGGCCTGTGGGAAATATTAGAATTACGATAGTTTGTAGATTGGAGGAATTTACATGGATAACCAAGAAATTTTTGACGATGAGGAATTTCCAATACTGGTTTTAGTCGATGAAGATGGAGAGGAACATGAGTTTGAACTTCTGGCCGAGTTGGACATTGATGATCAAAGCTATCGGGTACTAATTCCGTTTAGCGAAGAAGAAGAAGCTGATGAGGACGAGGAAGTTGAAGTAGTTATACTCAAGGTAGTTTATGATGAGGAAGGTAATGAGTTCTTAGGCGATATTGAGGATGACGAAGAATGGGAAAAGGTGGCCGATGCCTGGCAGGAACTGGCAGATAGTGAAGATGACATATAGCATATATTAGAAGAATCCTTAAGTCTTTCAGTCTGGTTAAAAAGTTGCATGTTGCCGGGCTGATGGCGGAGTAAGAAAAGCCCATGATTGAGACGTATAAGGTATGGGGACGGCCGTTTGCTTCGAAGTAAGTAAGCTCACATCCCCGTATAGAGTACGTTGATTGAATGGGTTTTTTGAAATAGTGCCAAGAATCGGTCATCAGCATTTAATAAGCCTGAAAGCTTCTTTTTACTGGAGCTTCATATAAGCCGATCAAAGTAATATAATTAGCGGGAACGGATCAAGTTAAATAGTTTTTGGGGTTGGGGGTTGGGGAGTGGAACAGAATAAAATTAGGTCAAGGCTGGTCTATGTACTGGTATTGTTGCTGGGGATAAGCGTGGTTTCTACCTTCTACTTATATCAGAAATATGCTAACAGTTCTTCGTTTGCATCCGGAGTTGAGATTGGCGGGATTCCAGTACAAGGCTGTGATCAGGAAAAAGCCATCGCCGCGGTTAATCAGGGGATAACCGAATTTTACGCAACCACAGTTACTTTTTACAAGGATGACTATAGCTATGAAAGTAAGTTGGGGGATTTGTGCCTTGTTATCGATGCTGGGAATATAGTACAGTCTGTTTGGCAAGAGGAGAAATCTAGAAGTTGGCTGTCCAAAGCACGTAACCTAACAGGAAGGGAAAAAATAGTTTATCCAGTTAACATACCATATGACCCCGCGAAAAAGGCAAAAATTCTGGAAGAATGGGATGTCCGGTGGAGTGTACCTGCGAAAAACGCTACTTTGGAGGTTGACAGTCGGAGCGGATTAATTGTGGTTCCTGGTCAGACGGGCACGAAAGTGAATGGCGAACTGAGTTTTAATAGTCTGCCTCTTGAAATGAAGAAAATAGCGCCTTTTAGAGTCCCGATTGCCATTGAAACTGTTGAACCGCAGATCAATGCATCTATGTTGCAAAATATGGGAGAGTTATCCAGCTTCTCGACCTATTTCAATACCAGTGAAATTAATCGTTCGCATAATCTGCAAATGGCGGCTTCCAGTATCAACAAAAGCGTTGTTGCCCCCAATATGGTTTTCTCGTTCAACAGTGCTGTAGGTCAACGCACTATGGAAAGGGGCTACCGGGATGCGATGGTTATTGTAGGGAATAAATTTGAACCGGGATTGGGAGGCGGAATCTGCCAGGTATCCTCTACCCTATATAACGCCAGTTTATTAGCGGGTTTAGGCATTGTGGAGCGCCATAATCATAACCTGTCGGTTGCCTATGTCCCTCTGGGACGCGATGCTACAATTGCGTACGGCATTCAGGATCTCAAGTTCAAGAACAGTACTGACCATCCCATATACATACGGGCTGTAACATCGGGTGGAAAGCTGACTATAAATATTTACGGGAATCTGCAATCCAAACAGAAAATCGAAATTTATAACATTATTGATAAAACACTAGATTTTACTACGGTGTTTGAACAGGATCCGACTTTGAAGCCTGGTGATGAAAAGGTTGATCATAAAGGACAACTTGGATATGTGGTCAGATCTTTTCGGTCATTCTACGGTAATGACGGCAAAATTGCTAAAACTGAACAATTAGCTCGTGATACCTATAAACCGCTGAATAAATTGGTTTTGCAGGGACCTAAAATAACTCCTGAACCGGGGACTAATACACCCGGTGGTGAAAATGAACCTCTGCCAGACCCTGAAAAACCGGTCACTCCCAGGCCACCAGATAATTCTAATCAGAACGGATCAGATGAAACGCCGCTTAACGAACCTATAATTCAGCCCTAGCTTGATTGTTGCGAACGATTACATTAGGTTCGTTTGATATGCTATAGTTGTGCCAATAACTGGAACGATGGAAAAAATAAAAAAGGTGCGAAGAGATGATTGAGCCTGAGATGAGAAAAACTAATCCTAAAATAGTTCTGTTGCTGGCGGCTTTTTTAGTGACTCTGGCATTTTCTGGCTGGCAAATCCTGGCTCACCAGTTACAACCCATGGATCCTGTTGATAGCAGCATTATTGAGGTGAGATTACCTGAAGACAGCTCTGCTCGGGAAGTTGCTGCCCTGCTTAAACAAAATGATCTTATTCGCAATGAAAAAGTGTTTCTCAGCTATTGCTGTCAGAAGGGGATGGATAAACAACTGCAGGCGGGGCTATATGAATTCAATCGAAGTCAATCTCTGCCGGAACTGGCTCTACAGATATCTCAGGGTGATGTAAAAAGTATTGCCATCACTATCCCCGAAGGGTATACGGCCAGGCAAATAGGGGAGCTATTGATTAAGCAACAATTATGCACCCCGCAGCAGTGGGAGGAAACTATCCGGGCTAATTATGATTATGACTTCTTAACGAACGATGTTGTTGAGAGTGATAAACGCCTGGAAGGATTTCTCTTCCCGGATACTTATACAATAGATGAGAGTAGCAGCCCCCAAAATATTGTAAAGATAATGCTGGCCAACTTCTCTGCCGTCTGGGATAAGGAATATGCAGCGCAAGCAGCAGCGAGGCAACTGAGCGTGCGCAATACCATCATTGTTGCCTCGTTGATTGAAAGAGAAGCACAGGTGCCTGAAGAGAGAAAGACAATTGCCGGGGTGATTTATAATCGCTTAGAGAAAGGCATGCCCTTACAAATCGATGCCACGGTTCTTTACAGTCTGGGAGAACACCGGGAGACAGTAACATACAAGGATTTGGAAATCAACTCCCCTTATAACACTTATAAAAAGGTGGGATTGCCTCCCGGCCCGATTGCCTCCCCGGGTAAAGCGGCCATTGAAGCAGCGCTCAACCCGGAGGCAAATGATTACTACTATTATGTTGCCAGAGGGGACGGCAGCCACCAGTTTTCCACCACCTATGCTGAACATCTGGAAGCCAAGAAAAGTTTTGGCCTTTAATCACTATACTTAATTACTGCAATGGAGGTAAGGTATGCGTAAACCTGAGCTGGTACTTCCAGCCGGGGATTTCGAAAAACTCAAAACGGCTCTGCTATTTGGCGCAGATGCAGTTTATGCGGGGGGGAAGGAATTTAGTCTGCGTGCTTTCGCGGGGAACCTGACCCTGGCTGAGATTTCCTCCGGATTGAACTATGCCCATCAACAAGGGAAAAAGATGTACATTACCGTGAATATCCTGGCCCACAACCGGGATATTGTTTCTCTGCCGCCTTTTTTGGAAGAACTGGCTGATCTGGGAGTGGATGGGCTCATCGTATCCGATCCCGGCATTTTCAGGTTGGCCCGGCTTTATGCCCCGGAGATTCCAATCACGATCAGCACGCAAGCCAATGTCAGCAACTATGAATCGGCCGCTTTTTACCGGGATATGGGAGCGGCCCGCATCGTTTTGGCCCGAGAACTCACCCTGGATGAAATAATTCTGATTAAAAGCAGGGTGGAGGTGGAACTG
>ENA-UOOK01000904-UOOK01000904.1-fermentation-metagenome-genome-assembly--contig:-NODE-904-length-39804-cov-3.960049_pt1 | contig 39804 bp, 39 predicted proteins | sample MGYA00245777_ERZ724023 | MGnify/ENA primary metagenome ERZ724023 (study PRJEB28704, sample SAMN03018312) | fermentation metagenome | biome: anthropogenic terrestrial biome; feature: soil; material...
GCAGTCTGTCCGCCAAAGGAGACGCCATGATTCTGTCCTCATTTCCTTAAAAAATCATAGTCGGACGGAGATATTTTTCCGTTTTCAAAATAGTCAAAAGCAAGCTTCATGCTCTGCTCCCAGAATTCCCAGGTATGATCGCCCTTCCACTCGTAATATTCGTGGGGAAGGCCAATTCTCTCCAAATGATGCAAAAGGCGCTGATTGTCCTGATAAAGAAAATCGTCGGTTCCGCAGGTAAGCAGCAGACCGGGCACTCTTTGGCCCGGGGTTTCCTTCAGCTTCGACGCAAGGGCAAACAAATCCTCTTTAGGTTCAATGCTCATATCCGGTCCCAAAACCGCCTTGAATTCCTGTGTCATGCCCAGTATATCTGCCTGCTCCACCCTTGCCTGAATATCGGCGCAGGAGGAATAAGCCGCACAGGCCTTATAATTTTCCGGGCGGGAAAGTGCGCATTTGAGCGCCCCGTATCCGCCCATGGAAAGTCCCATAACAAAGGTGTTTTCCCGGTCGGCGGCTATATTGAACAGTTCTTTCATAAGCCGCGGCAGTTCTTCGGCAATATAGGTAAAATACTGGGGACCGTATTTCATATCGGTATAAAAGCTGCGCTGTACTTCCGGCATGATAACGGTAAAATTGTACTGATTGGCCAGCCGTTCTATATGGGTAAGCCTTGTCCAGCCGGTCGCGTTATCGGAAAGGCCATGGAGAGCGTAAAGAAGCTTTCCGGGCTTTTTTTTCCCGTTTTCGTCAAAAATTTCCGGAATAATTACATTAACCTGGGTATTCATCCCCAGTGACTGAGAAATAATATCTCCCTTAAAAAAAGCCATATTCCAAACCGCCTTTATAAACCACTTAATTTTTTCTTTTACCAATATTATATACCAAAAATATGAATTTAAAAAGCCTTAATCTGAAAAAAGCGTCCGCCATTTTGTGGATGGCGGACGCTTTAAGCAATACTAGCTTCGCTTATTCATACAGAGGATATTTTGCGCACAGCTCAGTCACTCCGGCGCGGATTTTATCGGCGCTATTTTCAAAATCGGCGGCTGTCAGGTAAATATACTCGGCAATTTTCTTCATGTCCCCGGTATTCATGCCACGGCTGGTAACCGCCGGGGTTCCGATGCGGATGCCGCTGGTGATAAAGGGGCTCTGGGGATCGTTTGGCACCGCGTTTTTATTGACGGTGATATACACCTCATCCAGACGCTTTTCCAGCTCCTTGCCGGTCAGACTCATGTTCTGAAGGTCAACCAGCATCAGGTGGTTGTCGGTTCCTCCGCTGACCAGGTTAAAGCCCTTTTCCATCAACGCTTCGGCAAGAGCTTTGGCGTTTGCCACAACATTTCTGCCATAGGTCTTGAAATCATCACTCAGCGCTTCGCCCAGACAAACTGCTTTAGAGGCGATAATATGCATCAGCGGGCCGCCCTGGGTCCCAGGGAATACCGCCTTGTTGATCTGCTTGGCATACTGCTCCTTGCAGAGAATCATGCCGCCGCGGGGGCCGCGCAGAGTCTTATGGGTGGTGGTGGTCACCACGTCGGCGTAGGGCACCGGGGAGGGATGAACCCCCGCCGCCACGAGGCCGGCAATATGAGCCATATCCACCATAAACATCGCGCCGGCTCCTTTTGCGATTTCCGAAATTCTTGCAAAGTCAATTTCACGGGGATAAGCGCTTGCGCCTGCCACGATCATCTTGGGCTTGTGCTCCCTGGCAAGCTCGGCCAGCTTCCCATAATCGATCCTGCCGTCTTCACCCACCCCGTAAGACACAAAGTTATAATATTTACCGGACATATTCACAGGCGAGCCGTGAGTCAGATGTCCGCCGTGAGCAAGGCTCATACCCAAAACGGTATCGCCCGGATCTAAAAGCGCAAAATATACCGCCAGATTCGCCTGGGCGCCGGAATGGGGCTGTACGTTGACATGCTCTGCGCCAAACAGCTTTTTGGCCCGCTCAATGGCGATGTTTTCCGCAATATCCACACACTCACAGCCGCCGTAATACCGGTGGGCCGGATAACCCTCCGCGTATTTGTTGGTCAGCACGCTGCCCATCGCCGCCAGCACCGCCGGAGAAACCAGGTTTTCCGAAGCGATCAGCTCAATATTTCTTCTCTGCCTTTTCAGTTCCAGTCCCATGGCCCTGCCCACTTCCGGGTCAAACTTCTCCACAAAGCCGATGGTATCCATCATATCCTTATACAACCAGACGCACAACCTTTCCCTTGTCACTCTCTGCGATTGAGTAGTTTACTATCTATTAATTTACCACATCGGCGCCGAATTCGCAACGCTAATCAGAAAATGTATCCCATATTTTAAAAACCACGGCGTTTTTATTCAGCATCATCACCTCGTTCTGCCCAAACTGCATAATCAGCCTTACGATATAAACCCCTACAAACACTAAAGCGATTCCGATAACCAGCCTCCTGATTTTGGGGGTATAGGGCTTTCCGGAAAGATAAAAAACCGCTCCGGCGGGGATGAGCAGCAAAACCAGCCAAAACAGCGGATGATAATAAAAGGCTTTGGAAAAATCCAGCGTAAGGGCGGCCCGGAGCGCCCTGGTCATGCCGCATCCCGGGCAGGGCACGCCGAAAAAGGAATAAATCGGGCAGCGGTAAAAATGAAAAAAAAGAGGAGATACGGCGGCGCAGATCAACAGGAAAGTAAGCAGCCGAAATAAACGCTTTTTAAAACCCCGTCTTTTCATATGCTCGCTCCTTCCTGATTTTGAGCTGTCGTCTGCTTACCAGTTTATTGCGGATTTCGCTTCCTGTCAAACACTGCTTGTAAAAAGCACCTCCATTATGTTAAAATAAGTTATAATTCGTCAAAGGATGCGCTAAAAATGACTAAAAAACAAAAAGCTCTGTTTGCCATAGAAACACTGAAAAAGAAATATCCCGACGCCATCTGCTCACTGGAATATGAAAAGCCCCATGAGCTGCTTATCTCCACACGGCTTGCGGCGCAATGTACCGACGCCCGGGTCAATATGATCACTCCCGCCCTGTTTGCCCGCTTTCCTTCTATCGACGCGTTTGCCGACGCGGATGTTCACGAAGTAGAGGAACTGGTCCGCTCCTGCGGGTTTTACAAAACCAAAGCAGCGGATATCGTCAATATGTGCCGCATGCTGCGGGAAGTGTACGATTACATTCTGCCGGATACGGTGGAGGAACTGACCAAGCTGCCGGGAGTAGGCCGTAAAACCGCCAACATCATTGTGGGAGACGTATACCACAAGCCCGCCGTCGTCTGCGATACCCACTGCATCCGCATCAGCGGCCGGCTGGGGCTTACTGATGCCACCAAAGACCCGTTTAAAGCGGAAATGCAGCTCCAGAAGATCCTGCTGCCTGAGGAATCCAGTGATTTCTGCCACCGGCTGGTGCTTTTCGGCCGGGAAACCTGCAGCGCCAGACGTCCTCTGTGCTTTCAGTGCGAGCTGCAGGACATCTGCAGCTATAAAAAGGAACAGAAATAGCACTTGACAAAATCTGAGCTTTTGCTATAATGAGGGACGACAAGTAAACAGGGGTGCTTGAACTATTAGGCTGAGATGGATTATGAAAAATCCGAACCCTTATAACCTGATCCGGGTAATGCCGGCGTAGGAAACGCTTACAAAATAAGTTTTTTATGCCGTGGGATTTTATCTTGCGGTATTTTTATTTTCAGTCGGTTTTTCCTATGCGAACATGAATATTTTTGCAAGGGAGATCGATTGTTTTGGAGAAAAAAATTGACACCCGCCGTCTGGTTGTCAGCGCGCTGATGATTGCGCTGGGCACGGTGCTCAGCGTGCTTTCTTTTGCCGGCCCGTGGGCCTTGGGAGGCGGCATCACCATCTGCAGCATGCTGCCGCTGGTTCTTCTTTCGTGGAATTACGGCATAAAATGGGGTGCTTTCAGTGCCTTTGTTTACAGCCTTCTGCAGCTGCTTCTCGGCATCAACAACGTGCAGTACGCAAGCTCCACCCTGATGGCACTGGGAATCATCCTGTTTGATTATGTGGTTGCTTTTACCGTCATCGGCCTTTCCGGCATGTTTAAAGGAAAAATCAAAAGCACCAAGGCCGCGATGATTGCCGGTATGGCGGTCACCTTTACCCTTCGCTTTCTCTGCCACTTCGGCACCGGCGTGGTTATCTGGGAAGTCTTGTGGCCCAACGAGCTGGGCTGGGCTCCCCCCGTCTGGTCGCTGGCCTATAACGGTTCCTATATGCTGCCGGAGCTCATTATTACCTCTGTCGTCGTGCTGATTGTCGGGGATTTTTCGCGTTTGTTCAAGACTTCCTCTGCAGCATAATTTACGCTGTTTTCTTCTTTATTGAGTTAGGATAAATGCAGAACGGCCGTCCAAAAGGACGGCCGTTCTGCATTTATCAGGAGTTCTTGCCTATTACACAAAATAACCGTATAATAGGCTTAAATGCTGAATCTTAGGGAGATGATGAAATGGACAATTTTACTTTTTACAGCCCCACCTATTTTGTCTTTGGAAAACAAACTGAAAACAAGGCGGGCGCTTACGTTAAAAAATTCGGTGGAAACCGGGTGCTGATTCATTACGGAAGAGGCTCCGTGGTAAAATCCGGACTGCTTGACCGGGTGAAGGCTTCCCTTGAAAAGGAAGGACTGTCCTATTCCGAACTGGGCGGCGTATGTCCCAATCCTAAAAGCGGTCTGGTTTACACTGGTATTGACATCTGCCGCAGCCAGAATATCGACTTTATTTTGGCGGTCGGCGGCGGCTCGGTCATCGATTCGGCCAAGCTCATTGCCGCAGGCGTTCTCTATGACGGCGATTTTCTTGACTTCTGCAAGGAAAAACCGGTGGAAAGGGCTCTTCCCGTAGGCACGGTGCTGACCATCCCCGCGGCGGGAAGCGAGGGCTCCCCCAACGCTGTCATTACCGACGAGACAACCCTAGTGAAAAAAGGAGCCAGGGGCGACGCCATCCGCCCGGCTTTCTCCATTTTAAATCCGGAGCTGTGCTTTACCCTGCCTCCTTTCCAGCAGGCGGCGGGCATATCCGACATTATAGCTCATGTTCTGGAGCGCTACTTCACCCCCACCGAAAACGTGGAGGCGACTGACCGGCTCTGCGAGGCCGTTTTGCTCACTGTCATTAAGGAAGCTCCAGCCATTATGAAGAATCCCCGTGACTATGAGGCACAGGCCAACCTGATGTGGGCGGGGATGCTGGCCCATAACAATGTCTGCGGCGTTGGCCGTATTCAGGACTGGGCCAGCCACAATATGGGGCATGAGCTTTCCTCCTTGTATAACACCGTACACGGGGCCTCCCTGTCCGTCATGTTCCCCGCCTGGATGAAATATGTCATGGATGTGGACGTATCCCGCTTTGTCCGGCTGGCGGTAAACGTCTGGAGCTGCTCTCCAAACGGGCAGAATCCGAAGCAAACCGCGCTGGAGGGCATTGTCCGTTATGAGAGCTTCTTAAAATCTCTGGGGCTTCCCACTTCCTTAAAAGAGCTGGGCGTTAAAACTGAGGACATTCCAAAGCTGGTGGAGCATCTTAAAATCAGCAGACCCGAAGGCTGCGGCGGATTCAAGCGCCTGTCGTTTGAGGACGCCGAGGCTATTTATCTTCTGGCAGACCGGGAAACGTTGTAAAGTTGTAAAAGAGAGTTTAAGCTGTGTTTCCGGCGCAGGGACAACGGGGCTTGCGGCAGCCGGCGCCTTTGTTTCCATCGGTCACCAGCTTACAATCTATGGCCCTTTCATTTAGTAAACACAGATAACTAAGGATATGGTATCGCCGGAGAAGATCGCCGCATTCCATAATGGAATTGATACGGCGGGCAACCCTTTAGATAAAATCGGCAATGCAGCTCTCAGCAGCGGCAGCGGACGTTTCTTCAGCGGCTTAAGCCGCTTCCGGCCATCTTCAGATTCTCGCATGAAAAGCCGGAAAAGCGGAAAAATTTCAATTTTTAATCCTTTGATTGCGTTTTTTTGCTGTTTTGTTTTTCCCTCTGGAAATTTAAAATAAAATCGTATATAATACAATTAAGTCAAGAGAGTTAATTATATCACTTGGAGGTAATCATAATGAGTAAAGTGAAAGTGGCCGTCATCGGCTGCGGGACCATTGCAAATACCGCTCATATCCCCGCTTATATGAAGAACGATTCCTGTGAAATCAAATATTTCTGCGACATTCTCCCCGAACGTGCCAGGGAGGCAGTGGAAAAGTATCATTGCGGCACTGCGATCGAGGATTATCACGTTGCTTTAAACGATCCGGAAATCGAAGCGGTTTCCGTCTGCACTCCCAACAATGTTCACAAAACCATCTCCATTGACGCTTTAAAGGCCGGAAAAAACGTATTGTGTGAAAAGCCGGCGTCCAGAACCTATAACGAAGTTCTGGAAATGCAGAAGGCGCAGCACGAAACCGGCAAAGTTTTAAACATCGGCGTAGTAAACCGCTTTAATACGGCTGTCAACAAAATCAAGGAGATTATCGACAGCGGCGAGCTGGGCAGTATTTATCACGTTTGCTTAAGCTTCCGCAGCCCCCGTTCCATCCCCGGCCTGGGCGGCGCTTTCACCACCAAGTCGGTTGCGGGCGGCGGCGTTCTGATTGACTGGGGCGTTCATTTCCTTGACCTGGCGATGTACTGCATCGGCGATCCCCAGCCAAAAACGGTGACGGCCGAAGCTTATTCCAAGCTGGGTGTGGACATGAAGGGATACGCTTTTGTGGATATGTGGGCAGGTCCCCCAAAATATGACGGCACTTACGACGTGGAGGACTTCATTACCGGTATGATCCGTACCTCCGGTCCCACCATTACCTTAAACGGCGCCTGGGCGCAGAACATTGCCAACAGGGAAATGTACGTGGATTTTCTGGGCGATAAGGCGGGCGTCCGTCTGACCTACGGTTCCGACTTCCAGATTTACGGTTCCAAAAACGGCAATCTCTTTGAAGCAAAGCCCCTCTTTAAAATGGAGCCCATGTTTGAAAACGAAATCAACGCCTTTATCGATTGCGTCAGAAGCGGTGAAAAACTGCCCTCCCATATTGATACGGTTCAGATTACCGCCAAAATCATGCAGGCTTTGTATGATTCTTCCGAACAACACAAAGAAATTGCATTTTAGGCTTTATTGTATTATAATAAGCATGCTGTCCCGCTTTACGGGCGGCATGCTTATTTTTTATTAAAACTTTTATCTGCCCTTTGACGGGCTGATTGTCCGGGTGCAATCAGGGCGGGGAAACGAGTTTTTGCTATGAATGCAAAGCTGAAATATTTTCTGAAAGAATGGGTGATGCCCATCGCCATTGCCGTTGTCACCGTGTTGCTTTTGATTCGCTTTGTCTTTTTTCTCGTTGTCGTGCCTACCGGCTCCATGGTTCCTACCATTGAGGAACACAGCTGGCTGTTTGCCACCCGGGTGTATTTTCCGGATAAGACTATTCAGCGAGGGGATATTATCGTTTTTCAAAGCGACGAAATGGGCCTGACACTTGTAAAAAGAGTGGTCGGTCTGCCCGGCGAACATGTGGAAATCGATGAAAACGGCAGGGTTTCCATTAACGGGGAATCCTATCCTGAGCCTTACGTGGTCAACACTTCTGAAAAGGAAGGCGCTTTTGATATCCCGGAAAACTGTTACCTGTTTCTGGGCGATAACCGGAAATATTCCGAAGATGCCCGATACTGGGAAAATCCCTATATCCCGGCTGATAAAATTATCGGCGAAGTGCGCTTCACGCTGTATCCCTTTTCCCATTTCGGCGGCTTTAATTAGAATGATCATCAGGAAAAAATACAGCAGGGCGGCCCATAACAAGGCCGCCCTACTTTCTATAATCCGCTTATATCGCGTAATAATTTGTTTCCCACGCGGGAATATAAGGATGGTGGCGCAGATAAAAACGATAGTCGGAACGCATCGCATGAATTTGCAGCGGCAGAGCAAACAGATCCTCATTTCGGTGATAGGCGCCGACCATCAGCTTCGGCTTCCATTTCACAATGGTATTTTGTGCGCCCTCAATGGCAAGGCTCTCCGTTCCCTCCACATCCATTTTCAGGATGGTAGCCTTTCTGCCGCCTAAAATATTGTCCACGCTGTCGACCGGGATCTTTGTCGTTTTGATTTGTGACAGCGCGGAATGCCTCCCTCCTCTGCTGGAAAAAGAAAGGAAACCTGCCCTGCTGTACACACCCATGTTATACAGGTATCCGGTTGGAACCCCCAAAGCTTCGGCTTTTTTTAAAAGCTTCTGATAATTTTTCCGGTCAGGCTCAAAGGCAATCACTGCTTCATAATCCGGTGCGGCGCTGATAAATTCCTCTATGGTGTCGCCGTTATAAGCACCCAGATCCACAAACACTTCCTCGCTTTGGGGCCGGATTATTTCCGGATACACCCGACTCCTGTCATAAGCACAGTTTTGCAGGTAGCCGATTTTCCCGCTGATTTTATAATTCAGCACATCCAGGTAAGTCTTCCGGGAAAGTCCGTCGGCAAGCAGGCCATAAACCTCTTTTATTTCAGACAAATGGCTTTCCAGATACTTCAGGTCAAATAAGCCTTCACCGGCTACGGGTACATCGGGGGCAAGCACGGTATGCTCCTTTGCCATGGCATTAATTCTGACAAGCAATTCAGGCCGAAACGCTGCAAAGGCCAGCACGATAATAAAATTCCTGTATTTCTCGCAGATTTCACTGTATCTCCGCACCCGGTAGCCGCAAAAGCTGTGACCGCGGACAAATTCGTCGCTGGCAAAAATATCATGGACTTTGATTTTGAACCGGTCAAACTCCCTCATCATTTTCAGTGCGCCGTCCCCCATGCCGTAAAGCACAACAGGCTGATCGGCCCGCTGTAAAAACTGCCACACGCTCTCAGTTTCCATCAGTTTAAAACTCAAAAAATCACCTGTTTTGTTTTTCATCTCCATCCTCCAGGGACACGTTGTTTTAAAGCTTTACAGCCGAATCTCCACTCTGTCCCCCGGCTCCAGTCTGTCCGGCTCCGTGATACAGTCAAACGCCTGCAAAATTACGCCCTGCTCCTTCGCCGTTTTCAGCACATCGGCAAATTCCCGGTGTGTAGCTGCGTTGGAGGTAAAATACAGCACATTCTTCATCTGCACGATAAATACGGCATAGGCCAAGTATCCTTGTTTTACCGCGCCGCACAAGCTATGCAGATGCTTAACCCCGCGTTGGGTAGGAGCGTCGGGGAACAGCACGACGCCGTCTTGTTCCAGAGTAACCCCCTTGACCTCGGCAAAGACTTTCTGATACGCCACCCGCCCGCCGGCTTCTATTTTTTCCGCTTCTATGTAGAAGTCAAACCGGGAGTCTTCAAACTGCACTTCCCGCCTGATTTGGATGACTTTCCCCAGCCCCTGCAAACACAGCGCTCCTGTACTCAAGCCTTCAAAAAACACCTGATTGGGAGCCTGCGAATCCATATTGACGATCCTTCCTCCTTTATTGACAGAAACCAGAGAATAAAGGGTTTTCCTCGCCGGGTTCCGGCTTTTTTCCAGATACACCTCGTAGCCGGGTACCAGAAGCTCACGGCATCGCCCGGTATTTTTTACGTGAGCGACCACTTCTTTCCCGTTCAGCAGGCAATGAGCAATAAACCGGTTGGGACGGTCTAAAAAAATTGCTTTGTGGCAATTCTGATACTGCATCAGTTCCCTCCTTATGGGATAATAACCGCAGCGGTTATTATCTTTTATCCCTATGGCCTGCCTACGGCGACGGCCAATTATACCATTCACGCGCTGCGTTCATGGTATAATAACCGCAGAGCGGTTATTATCTTTTATTTTTATGGCCCGCTGCGGCAATCGATTATCCTGTTATACCGCAGCTTGCCGCATTTCAGATAACGGAGAAAAATATGGATAACTTGCAAGATGAAAAATACCAAAAATTAAGCAGGGATTTCTATTTACAGGACACCCTGCTTACTGCGAAATCCCTGTTGGGGAAATACCTCACCAGGACGGACGGTGAAGCTGTTACCGCCGGAAAAATCGTAGAAACGGAAGCCTATCTCGGCCCGAAGGACAAGGCGGCCCATTCCTACAAGGCAAATCCCTTCGGGCGCACCAATGTCATGTACGGTCCCGGAGGATTTGCCTATATCTATCTCATTTACGGCATGCACTACTGTATGAACGTAGTCACCGCCCCGGAAAATACACCGGAGGCCATCCTCATCCGGGCGCTGGAGCCGGTTGCGGGAATCGAAATCATGGCGGCCCGCCGGGGAACGGACAAAATTACCTCGCTGTGCAGCGGCCCGGGAAAGCTTTGCAAGGCGCTGGAAATCGACAAATCCCTTTACGGCGCTGACCTTTGCGGGGATACTTTATCTATCACTCAGGGAGAATCGGTTGACCCTGCCGATATTGCCGTTACTCCCCGCATTGGAGTGGACTATGCCGGGGAAGCAAAGGATTTTCCCTTTCGCTTTCTGCTCAGAGAAAGCCCTCATGTATCGGTAAAATATAAGGCTCCTTAAACCTGATGAATACATTCTATCAGGCTTCTTGCCACAAACTCCGCCTGCTCAGGGGTCATCAGGGTATGCAGCGGCAGTGTGATTTCATTTTCATACTGGGCAAAGGAATTAGGATAATCTTCAATGGAAAAACCGAGACTTTTATAAGCGGTATGCATGGGCAGCGGTTTATAGTGCACGTTGGTGGCAATTCCCTTTCGCGCCATTTCTTCAATGACCTTGTTTCGAAACTCCGCTTTTCCGCCATTTAAGCGTACCAGATACAAATGTCCGTTGGACTGGTAATCCTCCCCGGAATGATGCAGCACCGTCACCGGCTGATCTTTCAGGGCAATATCATAAATCCCGATCAGCTCCCTGCGCTTCTGCAGTAAACTGGGATACCTCTTTAGCTGAGCAATCCCGACGGATGCGCAAATGTCGGTCATGTTGCATTTATAATAAGGGGCAACAATGTCATACTCCCATGCGCCAAGCTTGGTTTTTTCCAGTGCGTCCTTGGACTGGCCATGAAGGGAATACAGCATCAGCTGCTTGTACATTTTTTCGCTGTCAAGACCCGGATGCTCTTTCCAGGTAAGGGCCCCGCCCTCGCCGGTAGTCAGGTTTTTTACCGCGTGAAAAGAGAAACTGGTAAAATCAGCGGCCTGTCCCGATTTTATTCCTTTGCGGACGGAACCGAAGGAATGGGCTGCGTCGGCAACCACCGCAATACGGCCGAATACCCTCTGTTGCTCGCTATTGGGGACAAATTCCGCTTTTTTCTCTTCCACGATCCGATAAATCCGGTCATAGTCGCACAGAACACCGCCAATGTCCACCGGGATGATTGCTCTTGTTTTTGAATTAATTGCACCTTTCAGCTTTTCGTAGTCCATTTCAAAGCTGTCTTTTGCCACATCCACCAGGACAGGCGTTGCGCCGACATGGACAATCACGCTGGCGGAGGCGGTATAGGTGTAAGCCGAGGTGATGACCTCGTCCCCCTTCCCTATTCCCAGCAGGCGCAGGGCCATTTCCAGGCAGGCCGTCGCGGAATTTAAGCAGACTGCTCTTTGCGTGCCGCAGAAAGCGGCGATTTCCTGTTCAAACCGTTTGGTCTTAGGCCCTGTGGTAATCCAGCCGGATTTTAAGGTGTCGGTCACTTCTTCTATTTCAAACTCGGTAATATCGGGCGGAGAAAAGGAGATTTTCATAACTGCCTCCAGGTAAAAATAAAAATAGGCTTTCGCTTTCGTAAAGCCACTGCTCATTATAACACACTTCAAACAATTGTAAAGGGAAGCATTTCGGTAAAAAGGCTATGTAAAGACAAGCTGTCCGGCTTTATAAAAGCGCGGCGCTTGTTTTATGTCTACTGCTCCAGCATCTCGGTCAGAGCTGTTTTGCTTTGCAGCCCTACCCGCATTTCGCGCACCTTCCCATCCCTTAAAACCGCAAAGGTGGGAATGTTCATCACCTCGAACATCTGAGACAATTCCGGCTGCTCGTCAATATTCACTTTGCCGATTTTCGCCCTGCCTTCCTGCTCCTTTGCTACAGCATCCACCACCGGTGCCGCCATCTTGCAGGGGCCGCACCAGGACGCCCAGAAATCCAGAAGCACAGGTTCTTCGGCCCGCATGACCTCTTTTTCAAAATTATCCTTGGTTATCGTTAATACTGCCATCTATCTTCTCTCCCGAATAATTAAATTTAAAGTTTTTCACTTCAAATTTTAGTATAACCAAAAAGAGAAGAATAACAGAAGAAAGAAATTGCCTGCCATTCCTTATATTTGGCAACTTCTTAAATTTTTAGTAGTTTTTCAGCATTTTTAAAATAAATTAAATCTTTTTGTGAAGAGGTCAGCGGCATTGCGTCAATAAAATCGAACGTAGTTTTCGATGACTGCCAGGGAAAGTCGCTTGCAAACAGCACCTTCTCCGCCCCATGCCTATTAATGATGCGGAAAGCCTGGGCCGGATCCATATGCCCCGCCACATACCCGGTATCAAAAAAAACACGGGTGCCAACCAGAAGCTCCTCCACCTCGCCAAAGCAGTTCATGGAGCCTAAATGAGCACAGATGATTTTCATGTCCCTAAAATCCCGCATCACTCGCAGAATCATTTTTGGTGTTGCATGGATATAGTCGGGCGAAACCGGATCATACCCGGTATGAAAGACCACTGGGAGCTTTAACGCCTCTATCTTTTCATAGATGGGATACAGACGCCGGTCGTCCATTTCAAAGCCCTGATAATCCGGATGAAACTTAACGCCGTAAAGCCCCAGGGAAACGATCCTGTCCAGCTCGTCCAACGCATTTTCACTCTGAAAATGTACGCTGCCAAAGCTTAACACCCGTTCGCTTTTAATCTGTGCGGCAAAATTGTTGACATTCGTCTGCTGTTTGGGATTGGTGGCAATACTTAAAACGGCCAGCTTGTCTACCCTATACTGGTCCATTTTTTGCAGGGTATCTTTCAGGGTCCCGTCAGAAAAAGGACGGTCTCCGCAGTTTTCCGACAAGGTCCCCAACGCCCGTTCGGCCAAAGCATCGGGAAATATGTGGACATGCATATCAATCAGCATCATAAGCCCTCTTTACAATAATCTTTTTTCATTATAATGTCCCCGCCCCAATTATGCAAGACGGGGTAAGGTGATACTCTCTTCCATTCTAAACGGATATGCTGTCAAAAATTTTACAGGGCCACTTGACAAAACGGCAGGTTACCTCTATACTTAGTTACATAAGTAATTAACCATTCAAGTATTGAGGTGAGTACATGAAGCTGGATTTTGAAAGCGAAAAGCCGATCTATCTGCAAATATCCGACCAAATTGAAGATGCTGTTTTTACCAGGGCATTTGAGGAGGAAACGCAGATCCCGTCCACTACAGAAATATCCACCGCATTTAAAATCAATCCGGCCACCGTGCTTAAGGGGATGAATCAGTTGGTAGACAACGGCATCATTTATAAAAAAAGAGGGGTAGGAATGTTTGTGAGAAAGGGAGCGCAGGATAAAATCAGGACGAAACGCCAGCAGCAGTTTTTTGAAAACTATGTGGAAACCTTGATTGCCGAAGCGGGCAAGCTGGGAATCACCCGGCAGGAACTGGTTGCTTTGATTGAAAGGGGTTTTGAAAAATGAATGGAATTGAAGTTAAGGCTGTTTCCAAAAGCTTTCAGCATGTAAAGGCGCTGAATAGTGTTACGCTGACGTTTAAAGAAAACAAAATATACGGCTTGCTGGGACGAAACGGGGCCGGCAAATCCACTCTGCTGAACATCATCACCAACCGCCTGTTTTCCGACAGCGGTACAGTTCTCGTGGATGGTGAGCGCGCCAGCGAAAACGATACCGCACAGCAAAAAATATTTTTGATGAGCGAAGCCACGCTTTATCCGGATACCATGAGAGTTTCCGACGCTTTTAACTGGACGAAGGAGTTTTACGGTTTCTTCGATTCCGGCTATGCCGAATCCCTGTGCAAGGAATTCGGACTTAGCCCCAAAAAGAAAATCAAAGAGCTTTCCACCGGCTATCGTTCCATCTTTAAAATCGTTACCGCTCTTTCGGTAAACGCACCATACATTTTGCTTGACGAACCTGTTTTGGGCTTAGACGCCAATCACCGGGATTTGTTTTACAAGCTTCTTCTGAAAAACTATGCCGACAATCCCAGAACTTTTGTGATTTCCACCCATCTGATTGAAGAGGTTTCTTCCGTTATTGAAGACATTGTGATTATCAAAGAGGGAGAAATCATTAAAAATCAGTCCTGCGAAGAGCTTTTGAAGGCCGGCTATACGGTCACAGGCGCCGCATCGGACATCGACCGTTACACTGCGGGAAAAAATGTAATCGGCGTCGATGTGCTGGGCGGTTTAAAGTCCGCATACATCTTGGGAGAACCGGATAAATCAGTATCCTCCGGCTCTCTGGAATTCTCCAGGCTGGATTTGCAGAGGCTGTTTATCCAGCTCACCAACTCGTAAGGGAGGAAAATACTTATGAATTTAAAACCTGCTATTAAATATCAGCTAAGGGATTTTGTAAAGGGAGTCGGTATTTTTTATCTTGTCATTTATCTGATTATCCTGTTTTTATATGTTTTGGTAGCTGTCCAGATAAACGACAGCGATTCCAATATCAGTGGTTTGGAAACGGCTACGTTTATTTTCCTGTTTGTCGCGGGACTCAATTCCTTTAAAAATACCTTTAAGCTTTTTCTTCAAAACGGGCTATCCCGCAAGACCTTGTTTGTAAGCTTTTCGATTGCCGCGTTGGCCATTGCGTTTTTTATGGATGTAGTAGATTCCATTAACCATCTTCTGCTCCAGGTTATAATGCCTTCCCAATCGATTTTTGATCAGATATACAGCGTCAAATATGTCTCCCAGCCTTCCTACGTGAGATTTTTCGACAAATTTGTCTGGTTCCTGTTCCTGTATGTGGCAATGTTGTTTTTGGGCTATTTTGTCACCAGCCTGTACTATCGGATGAATAAATGGCAGAAGCTGGCGATATCCATCGGCGTTCCGGTGTTTCTTTTCATGATTCTTCCGCTGATTGATACGGTCCTTACACACGGAGCAATTTTTACGGCGATTCAAAACTTTCTGATATTTGCCATGGGCTTTTCTTCCGGCGGAATCAATCCCTACATTTTCGTGCTGACCTGCATCGTTTCCAGCGTGATTTTTGGCGGACTAAGCCTCCTGCTGGGCCGCAGAGCAATGATAAAGGAATAAATTTTTAGATAAAAACGGAGTACGGCTTGAACGTCGTACTCCGTTTTTATCTGCATGACTTATCTTTTGATCCGGATGTTTTTTCCGGGCTTTTGCTCCTTAACCCGAGCATCGTCTTTCCATACAATTTTTCCGCCTATCACGGAAAGGGCCAGTCCCGTTGCAAGTCTAGCGGAATCGGTAAAGGTAGCGTTATCCCGGAAGATATCGGGGTCAAACACAATCACATCGGCGTAAGCACCCACGGCCAGCTCTCCCCTGCCGGAAAGTTTCATCTTCTTTGCGGGCATCTGTGTCATTTTATGCACCGCCTCAGCCAGTGTATAGAGCTTTCGCTCTTTTACATATTCCCGGATAATTTTCGGGAAAGCACCGTACATCCTCGGATGGGGCGTATCGGTATCGGCATAAATGGAATCGGAAATGACGAGGGAATAAGGCAGTTTTGCTATCACGTCAATATCATCCTGGCACATGCTCATGTTGATGATGGCGGTTTTCCCCTCATCCGCGTGCATCAGGTGCGCCGCGCATGCGGCGGCGTCCTCAAAGCCAAAGCGTTCTGCGGCTTCTGCTACCGTCAGCCCCAGAAATCTGCGGTTTTCTTCCCTATAAACGCTGCTGATTAAAATCCTGTTCCAGCCTAAGGTCACGGCATAGTTGTCCCAGTCGGGATAAGACGCCGCGCTGGCTTTGCGGAATTCTTCCACGCCCTCGGGAGTTCCCAGCCTTGCCAGCGCCTCCGTCATCTTTCCGGTGACAAGCACCGGCGGCAGCATGGTGGTCAGCGCGGTGGAGCCTCCGTCATAGGGATAAAAATCGCAGGTAACATCCTGCCCGCTTGCCCTTGCTTCCTCAATCAGGCGAATGGCTTCAAAAATATCCTTACGCCAGTTCTTCATGCCGCAGGATTTAAAGTGGCTGATTTCCACGGCACAGCCGGCCTTTCTGCCGATTTCGATGATCTCCTTTATGCTGGGAACAAGGGAATCCCCTTCTCCCCGGATATGGGAGGTCACCACGGCCCCCAGGCGTCCCGCAGGCTTTAACATCTCGGCAAATTCGTCGGCCGTGCTGTAACACTCGGGTAAATACATGATTCCCATGGAGATGCCCGCTGCCCCCGCCTTAAGGGTTTCCTCGACCAGCTCTGCGGCAGCCTGCAGCTCCTCTTTGGTATAAGGCGTATCAGCAAATCCCTTGACCGTAATTTTTATCGAACCGGTGCCCGCCATTGACGCCACGTTAAAGGGCAGCGGCGTTTTATCCATGGCGTCCAGATAATCCGGAAAGCGGGACAGCTTCAGCTCCCCGCAGCCGGAGCCGATCACCGGTTCCATAAAGTCGTACATTTCCTTTGCCGCCCCCGGCGCCTTGGGGGACGGCGTTAAGGACATGCCGCAGTTTCCCACCACCACGGTGGTGATTCCCTGAGCAAGCTCCACCTCTCCAAAAGAGGGATTTTGCAGAAATTTTGCGTCGCAGTGCCGGTGAATATCGATGAAACCCGGGCAAACGGCTTTCCCTGCGGCATCAATTACCTCGTCGGCACCGAAATCCAGCTTGCCGATTGCCGCGATTTTGTCATCTTTCATAAGCAGGTCGGCGGAAAATCCATCTTTACCCGTTCCGTCGTAAATCATTCCGTTTTTAATAAGAAGCGAAGACAATCCGTTTCCCTCCTTTTTGCTTCAGTTTATACGCTTTTGCCCCGCGCGTCAATACGAATCACATGGTCAAGCTTTCCATTACGGATTCCGTAAACCTGGTCCACCAGATTGCATACCACACAGGCGTGGTTGGGGATAATGGCAAGCTTATCGCCGATACGCAGGTTCAGGGGCTGTTCGCTTTCCAGAAACGCGTGCTCCTCGTTCAGATTAGTAATTACCATATCCGGACGGCCAATCACATAGCCGAATCCTTTATGGCGGGAACACCCGTCGCTGGTCAGCGCCTTGGTGCCGGAGTCCAGAATGGCGTGGTGTTTGTCAACAATGCTGACAACGCTTGCCACCACCCGCAGGGCGCAGTCCTCTTCTTTGGCAAAGCCGGAGAAAAGCTGGCCGCAGTCGTTAAAAATATAATGTCCGGAACGAATTTCGGTAATACCCTCCAGAAGCTCCGGCATTTTTCCGGAAAAGGAGGTGCCTCCGGAAAGGACTTTCATCGTAAATCCTGCCTCTTCAAGCAGCTTCGCGGTGGAAACAATGTCCTCCCGCTCCTTGCGGGCGATTTTTTCAAACCCTTCCCGGTCAGGCTGACCGTAAATCAGTCCGCCGTAATACATCAGTCCGATGATCCTGATACCCGGCAGCATCTTTACTTTATTGGCAAAGTCCAGTGCAGGCTGCCCAGGCTGCAGCCCTCCGCGCTTTAGCCCCCCATCCAAATCCACCAATACTTCTATGGGAGTACCCAGTTTTTCTCCCAACCGGGAAAGGCCGGCCGCACCCTCTACGCTGTTTATCAGCGTGGTAGCGCGGGCTCTGGAAAGAAGCCTTCCCAAACGCTCCAACTTATCCTCCCCTATTAAGGGAAAACAAATGAAAATATCCGTAATGCCGTTTTCCGCCATTACCTCGGCTTCTCCCAGCTTCGCACAGGTGACACCCGACGCCCCCAGCTTTAGCTGGAGCTTTGCCAACTCGACGCTTTTATGGGTTTTAATATGCGGACGGTGGGAAATACCATATTTTTTCGCGTTTTGAACCAGAGCGCGGATATTGCTTTCCACCGCATCCAGTTCCACGGCAACTGCCGGAGTGGATAAATAATCATACACGGGCAAAAACCTCTTTTCTATAATCGTAATAATTAAAAAAGCAACCGCGTAAAAAAAGAAGCATAAATTTTTGCGCCCAGCAAAAGCTGGGAAAGCTCAATGTATTCGTCGGTCCGGTGTGCCTGGGCAATGCTTCCCGGTCCGAGAATGACAGCCGGAATCCCGGTTTCCTGCGTCAGCAGTCCGGCCTCGCAACTGGCTGTGAACGCAGTGTACCCGGGTTTTGTCCCGGTGTTTTCCATCACTGCCTCACAGAGTGCTTCAAGATATGGATTGTCTTCCGGCAGCCGTCCGGGAGGACAATAGGTAGTAATCTCCACCTCGGCCCGCACAGAAGGGTCATTCCGCCTCATTTTTCCGATCAGGCTTTCAATTTGATGAAGAGCACCCGCTTTTGTTTCTCCCGCAGTCAGACGGCGGTCCAGCTGTACGGTGCACCTTTCCGGAATCGTATTGACTTTCACCCCGCCGTTTATCATGGTAACGCCAACAGACCCCGCGCCAAGCAAAGGGTCTGTTTTTTTACTGATCTCCCGATTCAGTTTTTCCGCTTCCATGAAGAATCTTCCTGCATAAAGAATGGAATTTATCCCATTCTGGGGCTGAGAAGCATGAGCGCCTTTCCCGAAAAAGGTTACGGAAAACGCCATAACGCCCCGGTGCCCCAAGGCGATTTCCATCTCCGTCGGTTCTCCGATCACGGCAAAATCCGCCTTTGCGGGATGCTTTAAAAACTCCTTCATCCCCAGATTATGATGTTCTTCATCCACATCCAGAAACAGAAGCAGATCGTGTTCGGGAACCAGTTTGTTTTTGGCCAGCAGCTCGCAGAAATGCATCATGCAGGCAATACTGCCCTTCATGTCGCAACTTCCTCTTCCGTAAAGCCGTCCGTTCCTGACTTCTGGCGCATAAGGCGGAGAAGCCCAGCCGGCATAATCGCCGGCCGGAACTACATCCATATGTCCGCTATATAAGAAGGTCTTGCGGTTTCTCCCTTTTCCGGGAATACGCACCAGCAGGTTAAACCGCCTGGAATCGCAATACTGCTTTTCCGGACAATAGCCAAGGTTTTTAAAAAAGTCAAACAGATGCTCTCCCACAGCCGCTTCGTTTCCGGGAGGCGCTTCGCTTTCCCGCAAAACCAATTCTTTAAGCAACTGGGCCGTTCGGTTCTGGTCCGCCTGTAAATATAATTCTTTCGGATTCATAAAAGCTTCCTCCGCTTACCTCATAGACATCTGTCAAACGGATTTGACTTACTCTTTTACGAAAAGGTTCATTTCTCCCCGCATGCTGTTCATGGAGTTGGAAAGAACCGCCCGGTACTGATAGGTCACGCCCGGAATAAGCCCGTCCAGCGCGCAGGTATAGGTTCCTTCTCTGGTTACCGGTTGTTTCCCGGTAACTTTCCAGCCGGTATCATAGGAAGAAAGGGCAAATCCCGGATAAACGCGGTAATCAAAGAAAAGCTCGGCGCTCTCAAAGCTGCCAAGGCTGCGCACGTCCCCCGCCAACTCAACGCTTCCTGGGTTCTGACACAGTTGCTCATGAGCGGTCTGCACCTCCATGGGAACAAAAGCAGGAATGGCATTGGTGATTTTTAAAACCAGCGGGTTTCTCCACTGGATGCCGCAGTAAATACGCTGGGCGTGCATGGCGGAAACATGCAGACCGTCCTCTTTCTGCTCCCAGTAGGTATGGGCGTCCAAGTCAGGACGATATTCAGTCAACTCGCCGGTCTGTCCCAGCACCTCAACGTTGGTTTTTTCCGTCGCTTTCACAGACCTGATGATAAAGTTCTTTCTAACACCCCGATCCCAGCCCTCAATATCAAAGAGCACCGCAAAAATCGCCGAGTCATCCTTGGCTTTCAAAAGCCAGATAGAATCCTCGTTGGTTAATACCCACGGCCGTACATTATGAACCGCCTCATGGTTCAAAAAGTGCCACAGGCCGATTTCCCGCATGATATTTTCCTGCTCGCGGCATAAAACACCGTTTGCGTCGGGCCCGATATTAAGAAGCAGGCTGCCTCCCTTTGCCCGGGTTTCCATCAGCAGGCGAATTGCGTGGGCGCCGGTTTTATAGGTTTCATTGGTAGGCTGATACTGCCAGGCGGTACCCAGCGTAATACAGCCTTCCCAGGTCACGTCGGAGCCTACTCCTGGAAGCTGCTGCTCCGGCGTGGGAATTGCCCCTCGGGTAATCAGGACTTCCGGCTGCAAATCCCAGGATATTTTCATGCAAAGCTGCTGAAGGCTTTGTCCATGCTCATTGAACATGGTTTCGCCGCCGTCAAAAAACAGCACGTCGATTTTGCCGTACTGAGTCATCAGCTCGGTCATCTGCGCAGAAAGCAGCGCTTCATAACCCCCTATTACCTCCGGGGAATAAGGCACACCCGGCGTACGGGTAATGATCTGATTTGCTTCCCGCAGATAACGGAAATCCTCCGGGGAAAAATAGAATCCTACTTTAATTCCTTGTTTGCGGAAAGCCTCCGCATATTGTTTTACAAGATCTTTGCCATAAGGAGTATTCATGATATTAAAATCGGTCGTTTTGGTGTCCCACAGGCAGAATCCGTTATGATGCTTGGTGGTAAAAACCGCATACTGAATGCCGGCCAGCCGGGAAAGTTCGGCCAGATGGTCAAAATCCCAGTGCTTTGGGTTCAGGGTCCTGGGAAGCTCCGTATAAAACCGTTCCACATAGTCCGGAGAAGCGCCCACAAGGGAATGGCTGATAACACAGCCCAGCTGCACATCCACGGACCAGTGGATAAACAGGCCGAAGCCTGCGTCTTTCAGCCATTCAAGATGTTCGGGACGGTTGCGGGTATAAAACTGGTCGGCCTGGCCCAGCGTATTATCCATCGTGACGGACTCATCGACTGCCGAAGGCACCGACTGCCCTGGGGTAGGAATTAAATGCATATTGCGATTCAAAAAGAACCCTCCTGTCCATTTTCAGCTATTCCGGGAAAAAACCATACTTAATCTTTCAGCTCAATTAAAGCCTCAACTTCGACGGGAATATTACCCGGCAGAACGTTGACGCCAATTGCCGAACGGGCCGCCAGTCCTGCATCTTCTCCAAACAGGTCGCAAAGCAGCTGGCTTGCGCCGTTTGCCACCTGAGGCTGCTGATAAAAATCACTTTCAGAAGATACGAAAGCCAGAATCTTTACAAAGCTTTTTACCCGGTCTAAATCTCCCACAGTGCTTTTCAGGGCGGCCAGCAGATTTAAAACACAAAGCTGTGCCGCCTTGCGGCCTTCCTCAAGAGAAACCTCTTTTCCAAGCTTTCCCAAGGGGAAGGAAGCATTTTCCATAGCGGGACCAAAACCGGAAGCATAGGCAAATTTACCGCCAAACTTTTTTATAGGTATGTACACTCCGCCTCGCTGGGGAGGTTCCGGAAGGGTAAATCCCATTTTGTTTAATTTCTGTTCGACTGTCATAATATTCATCCTTTCAAAAATCGGGTTGGATAATCCTTACTAATAGTTTTACATATCCCTAAAACTATTATAATTACTATTTAACAAATTGCAAATATTTTTTTACATTTAAAAAGTTTTCATTCTACTTATAAAAGCTTTATTTTTACGAATTATATTAGAATCCCGTTAATTTTTATGAAAAACAACTTAACATCTTTTTATATGGCAATATATTTTCTACGTTTTTTATATTTATCATAGGTGCTTTTGATTAGACCATAAGTGTAAAAAATATTTCTTTTATTTGAAAATAATGGATTTTAAAATAAAAATCAATAACTTATGGTATGAATTTTATGAAAAAACGTCAAAAAATATAAAACAAATAGTTGACACTAATCTGAATATGTGTAATAATTATTTCATTCAAAAACAGAGAAAGAGAGTGGCGTTTAATGAAAAAACGATCTGCCCCACAATACGAGCCCCCTTTAGGGAAACGCATTATGCGGCATTGGCAGCTGTATTTAATTATATCTATCCCTATGATTTCCATCCTTATTTTTTCCTATGTTCCCATGTACGGCGTTCAGATCGCATTCAGAGATTATATCGCTACCAAAGGAATCTGGGGCAGCCCATGGGTAGGTATAAAGTATTTTGAATCCTTTTTCAAAACCCGGCAGTTTACCCGGCTTTTAGGAAACACGCTGGGGATCAGCATTTATTCTTTGCTCGCCGGTTTTCCTATTCCGATTCTTCTGGCCCTTTCCCTGAATGAGTGTAAATCAACAAAATTTAAAAAAGCTGCTCAGATGATCACCTATGCGCCGCATTTTGTTTCCGTGGTTGTCGTGGTTTCCATGATGTTTCTTATGTTTTCGGCAAAAACAGGAATAGTAAATAACGTAATCGCTGCCTTTGGAGGCGAGCGGATCAACTTTTTTGCGGAGCCCTCGATTTTCAAGTCTCTTTACGTCTGGTCGGGCGTGTGGCAGAGCATGGGCTTTAACTCGATTCTTTATTTGGCCGCTCTTTCCGGGGTTGACCCTGCTCTCCACGAAGCCGCGACCATTGACGGAGCTTCCAGAATCAAACGCATCTGGCACATTGACCTTCCCGGAATTATGCCCACTATTATTATTACCCTTATTTTGAATACTGGTTCCATTATGAATGTAGGCTACGAAAAAATACTTTTAATGCAGAACAATCTGAATCTGTCTGCTTCCGACGTTATTTCCACTTACGTATACCGAATCGGCCTTGTTCAGGCGCAGTACAGCCTTTCCACAGCCGTGGGCCTGTTTAATTCCGTAGTCAATCTGATTATTATTATAGCCGTCAACGCGTTTGCCAAACGTGTTGGCGAGACCTCCCTGTGGTAAAGAAAGGAGACTGTTATTAAAGTGAAAAAAACGAATGCTATAAAAAGCAGCAAGGGAGACAGACTCTTTTCCACTATAAATTATACCTTTCTTCTGCTGCTAACAGTCATTGTTGCCTATCCGTTGCTCTACGTTCTCGGCGCTTCATTCAGTTCCCCGCAAGCGGTTACCACCGGAAAGGTCTGGCTGTTCCCGGTAGACTTTTCGCTGGTGGGATACACTACGGTATTCAAAAATTCTGCTGTTTGGCTTGGCTACTGGAATTCCATTATTCTCGCGGTAACCGGTACAACGGTAAACATTATTCTTACCGTCATGCTGGCCTACCCTTTGTCGGTAAGAACCTTTGCAGGACGTAATATTTTTACCGGAATTATTACTTTTACCATGTTGTTTAACGGTGGACTGGTACCTACCTTTATTCTGGTCAACAATCTGCACCTGTACAATACTCTCTGGGCGCTGATTCTTCCCACTGCGGTCAGCGTATACAACGTCATTATCGCAAGGACCTACTTCCAGACCTCTATCCCCTATGACCTCTACGAATCGGCAACCCTTGACGGCTGTTCCGATATCCGGTATATATTGAGCGTTATTCTGCCTCTTTCAAAGCCCATCATAGCCGTTCTGGTCATGTATTATGCCGTAGGACACTGGAATTCTTACTTCTCTGCTCTGATTTATCTGAAGGATAAAGCCAAGTACCCCCTGCAGGTCGTGCTGCGCAGCCTGATTATTGAGGCGCAGGAAGACCAGTCGAATATGATCGACGTGGACCAGCTTTTAATGCGTCAGGGCCTTAACAATCTAATGAAATACTCCCTGATTGTTGTTGCAAGCTTTCCCATGCTGGTTTTGTATCCCTTTATACAAAAATACTTCGTAAAAGGCGTCATGATCGGCGCTATAAAAGGTTAATTCAGTTATAGAATGTCGGACGCGGCATTTTATGAGCCTTCTTGTTTTTCCCGGTTTTCCCGGGATTCCGGGAAAGATAAAGGCGGTTCCCAATATATATTGCAAATGTTATAAACACCTGAAAGGATGAGAAAACATGAAAAAACGTATTTTTTCCCTTATTCTTTGCGGCTTTCTTGTCATTTCCTCCCTTGCCGGATGCGGCAACGATTCTTCCTCTGCCGGGGGAAGTTCCGATTCCGCCAGCTCCAACACTGTAATGTCTGCCAAAGGCGAGTTTCCTATTGTGGAAGAACCGGTTACGTACTCTGTCATGGTGCCCCAGACAAACTATATTCTGGACATGCAGACCAACTCATACAGTACCTGGCTTGAGGAACTGACCAACGTTCACATTGAATACGAACAGGTTCCCGAGGCGGCTTTGAGCGAAAAAGTAAGCCTTTCGCTGGCTACCAGTGCCTATCCCGATGCTTATCTGTCCTGTAATATCGACTCCGCCACTCAGGTAAAATACGGCAGCGAGAACGTTTTTGTGAACTTAGCTCCGTTAATTGACGAATACGGCGTTGAAATTCCCAAAGCGTATGAAGCCAATGACCTTCTTCCCGGCGCGGTAACCGCCCCTGACGGCTCCATTTATGCGCTGGCCGGCGTTAATGAGTGCTACCACTGCCTGTACTGCGGACGTGCCTGGATCAATCAGACCTGGCTCGACAACTTAAATCTGGACTATCCGGAAACTACCGAAGACCTTGTCAACGTCCTCCGGGCTTTCAAAGAACAGGACGCTAACGGCAACGGCGATCCTAACGACGAAATTCCCATGCTGGGTATCAGTAACATGTGGCGTGCAAGCAGCTACGATTTCCTGTTAGGCTCTTTTGTGTACAACGACTTTACAGACCGTCTTTCTGTTGTTGACGGTACGGTAAACTACGTTGCCAACACCGATGAGTTCAAAGAAGGCTTAAAGTTTATCCGCAGCCTGATTGAAGAAGAACTCATTGACCCTGTTTCTCTTACTCTGACCGAAGACGAGGCCCACGTTATCACGGGCGGCGACGTTGCTACTGTTGGTGTTGCAACCGGTATGGCTTACTGGAACATCCTCAGCGCAAACGATGAAGAATACATCGGTCTGAGCCCGCTGGAAGGCCCTGAAGGCGAAAGAAACGCCTTTGTACGTGCTACTGGTATTGTCACGGGACAATTTGTAATCACCGATAAAGCTAAAAACCCCGAAATCCTGTATCGCTGGGCTGACGTTCAGTTTGGAGAGGAAGCTACCTACCTTTCTTCCTGGGGTCCTGAAGGCGAAGGCTGGGAGAAAGCCGATGACGGCGTTTTAGGTATTAACGGTGAGCAGGCCCTTTACGTGGTAAAGGAAGCCGTCAACAACACCGGTTCTTCCACCGTACAGAATATCGCCGCTCCCAATATCGCCTTCCGACTTGGACAGGCTGCTGTCGGCGATGACAAATCGGAACAGCGTCTTTATGAAGCCGCTTCCCAATATTATTATCCCTATGCAAAATACCAGACTTATCCGTTAATGGTTATGAGCCTGGAGGATTCTACAAAGATCACTGAGCTGAAAACAGCCATCAATTCCTATACCGATGAAATGATTTCCGCTTTCCTTGCTGGAAACTATGATATTGATGGATATTGGGACACCTTTATCTCCGAGTATGACAACCTGAATCTGACCGAATACCTGCAGTTGCTTCAGAGTGCATACGACAAAGTATATAAGTAAGAAGATTGTTTCTCTTTTGATAAGCCGGTCGTGCAGACCGGCTTATCATTTTAAAGAAGTCCTTAAAAGACTTGCTTTTTTTTCTATATATGATACAATAAAATTATTTTGAAGAATCAATCAAAAAAGAAGAAAAGGGTGGGATAAGATTGAATTCTATCTATGAACAAATTGATCTTTTAAAAGGCATTATGGATATGCTGGAGCAGGAGTTTGGAAACAGCTGTGAAATTGTGCTGCATGATTTAACCAAAGACTACAACCACACGATTGTAGATATCCGCAATGGGCATCTGACCGGACGGAAAGTCGGCGGAAGCGGGAGCAACCTGGGCCTGGAAGTCCTGAGCGGCAATGATAAAGACGGAAACCGCTACAATTATGTCAATCATACGCGGGAAGGAAAAATATTCCGCTCCTCTTCTTTTTACTTTCGCGATGAACACGGTAAGGCAATCGGTTCTCTCTGCGTAAATCTTGATATTACGGAAACAGTCAAATTTGAACAGTTTTTAAAAGAGTATAACCAGTATGATATTGGCGGCAGTTCGCAAGGAAATTCGGAAGAGACCAGCGAAATATTTGTCAATGACGTTTCTCAGATACTGGAGTATCTGTGCAATGAAGGCGTCCAGCTGGTGGGCAAGCAGCCGTCTGAAATGAGCCGGGAAATTAAAATTCAGTTTTTGGAATTTTTAGATAAAAAAGGGGCGTTTTTAATCAGCAAATCAAACGAACGTATCTGCGAATTTCTTCAAATATCTAAATTTACGTTATATAATTATTTGGATACCATCCGTAACGGGGCCGATAAAGACGCTGGCAAATAATTAATTTCTACAAAAACCGGTAATTTATGTTTTCGTGAAAGTTCACCAAGACATAAATCACCGGTTTTTATTGTTTTCCTTTCATTTTTGAATCATTATTTTGTCCTGCCACATATATTGTAAAAGCGCCGGTATTTTATAAAAGAGATGGGGGAAGGTCATGTATTCGCTTTTGATAACGCTGGCTTTATGTAACCTGCTTTATTTCGCCTTACATATTACAACCGGAGGGTCTTTTCCCAAACCACTTTCTTCCAAAGAGGAGAAGGACTGCTTTGAGCTGATGAAACAAGGCGATCAAAGTGCAAAAAACAAGCTGATTGAACATAATCTTCGCCTTGTGGCGCACATTATCAAGAAGTACTATGCCAATTATAAAGATCAGGACGACCTGATTTCTATAGGAACCATAGGGCTTATTAAAGCTGTATCTACTTTTGACTGCTGCAAAGGAACCCGCTTTGCAACTTATGCCGCCAGATGCATTGAAAATGAAATTCTGATGTATTTCCGCAGCCAGAAAAAAACCTCCCAGGATGTCTATATCAGCGACCCTATTGATACAGACAAGGACGGGAACGCTCTCACTCTGATGGATATTGTGGCAGATGAGGAAAACATTTTTGACATGATAGATTTAAAGCTGAAATCAGAAAAGCTTTATCGCCTCATCATAGAAAATTTAAATGAAAGGGAGCGTTTAATTATCAAGCTGCGGTATGGTCTTTGCGGCTGTAAGCCGCTTACCCAGCGCGAAGTTGCCGACAGGCTGAAAATATCCCGCTCCTATGTATCGGAGCACGGCTAATGTAAGTGACAGGACCGACAAAATAAAGGGTCTATTCCTCTCAGCCTCAGAAGCGAATAAGCCTGGTACTTAGCAATTTTATGGTTAATATCTGCAAAAAAGCCCGAAATGTCTGGCAAGTTTATGTTTGGTATCCGCCAAGCCCTGATAAAAATGGGCCTGGCGGATTTTTTCTGTTCTCCTGGTTTCTCTATACGGCACGTTTTTAGTGTTGCCATATACGACCGGGTCTTTCCGGAACAACCGGAACAATTTGACTTCAAGAATTTCATTGCGCTCATCGTTTTCTCTGACAAATTTTTTCTCCCAGTCCATCAGGGGCCAACAAAACGGGATACTCCCTATTCTCAACAATTTTTTGCAAACGTAACGCCGCTCTGATTAAGAAACGCCCGATAACCTCGCTACGCAAACGATTGCTTAATTTTCCGTTGCAAAACCCAAGCTGTAAGAGTAAAATATATCATATTAAACTTATAGATTTTATATGATTTAGAAGCGAGGCGATTCTCATGCTGGCTAAAGGCAACCTGCTTATCCCGGTGCGTTTTCGATGTTGCACTGCTTTATTCATTACAGATTGAATGTAATGCGGCAGTTACCCCAAACCAGATTTGGAACAATCCATAACAAAACTATGAAATGAGGTATATTTTCATGAAACGCATATTCAAGACACTGGCTCTGGCAGGCGCTCTTGCTTCAATTATAGGCGTTTTCGTCGGCTGCTCCAAGAATGGACCTTCTTCAGGATCAGACGCTGACGGATCTTCCGCAAAGACGCTGGCCATCACCAATGTTTCCTACGATCCCACCCGCGAGCTTTACGAGCAATATAACGAGCTTTTTCAGACATATTGGGAGGAAGAGAAGGGGCAGAAGGTGGAAATCACACAATCCCACGGCGGTTCCGGTAAACAAGCCCGTTCGGTATTGGAGGGCAATGAGGCCGACGTGGTCACGCTGGCGCTTGAGGGCGATGTAGACGAATTGCGCAAGGCGGGTCTGATTGAGGACGGCTGGGTGAAGGAGTTTCCGAAGAACAGTGCGCCTTACACCTCCACCATCGTCTTTCTGGTTCGTAAGGGCAACCCCAAAAACCTGAAGGATTGGGACGATATTGTGCAGCCCGGCGTGGAGGTCATCACACCCGACCCCAAGAGCTCCGGCGGCGCGCGTTGGAACTTTCTGGCGGCTTGGGCGTATGCGGATAAAAATTCTGGCGGAAATGAGGAACAAGATAAAGAATTCCTGAAATCGCTTTATGCCAATGTAACCGTGCTGGATTCCGGAGCCCGCGGCTCCACCACGACCTTTGTGGAAAACGGGCAGGGAGATGTACTGCTGGCCTGGGAAAATGAAGCCTTTCTTTCATTGAAAGAACATCCGGATGAATTTGAGATTGTCAATCCGTCCCTGAGTATCCTTGCCCAGCCGTCGGTTGCGGTGGTGGACGCCAACGTTGAAAAGCACGGTACGGAGGAAGTTTCCAAGGCGTATCTTGAATACCTTTATTCGGATGATGCACAGCGTCTGGAAGGTCAAAACTACTACCGCCCCTCTAACCCTGACATTCTGAAAGAATTCAGCGATACTTTTGATCTGGACATTGAGCTGGTCAACATTGACGACGATTTCGGAGGCTGGGAGGCCGCAACAGAAAAATTCTTTGCAGACGGTGCGATTTTTGACCAGATTTATAAAAAGTAGCGTTCATCTTACAATTACCGATAATGGGGGATTGTGCGTGTGCATCGATTGAAAAAACTCTTTAAAAGGAAAAGCGGCAACGTGATACCGGGTTTTGGGCTTTCTATGGGAATCACCATCACCATGCTGAGCTTAATTGTACTGATCCCTTTGCTTTCGGTTCTTCTGACTCTTTCCAATACCACGTTTAAAGATTTCTGGCAAGTCATTACCGACGGGCAAACGGTGGCTACCTATAAAGTGAGCCTTTCCTGCGCCGCTGTGGCCGCCACGATCAACGTCGTCTTCGGAATCCTTCTCGCGTGGATTCTTACCCGCTATAAATTTCCGTTTAGGCGGGTACTGGACGGTCTGATTGAACTGCCCTTCGCTCTGCCCACCGCTGTGGCCGGCATCTCGCTGACCACCCTTTATTCCGACAAAGGATGGATCGGCGGACTGTTTGGTAAAATCGGCATAAAAATTTCCTACACCACCACCGGAATTGTGATAGCTATGATTTTTATCGGCATTCCTTTTGTGGTGCGCTCGATACAGCCGGTGCTGGAAAAACTGGATCCACAATACGAGGAAGCGGCTTCGGCGCTGGGCGCCAGCCGCTCCCGTATCTTTTTCAAAGTGGTATTTCCGGAAATTCTGCCCGCCGCGCTGACAGGGTTTGGGCTGGCCTTTGCCCGCTGTATCGGTGAATACGGCAGCGTGGTGTTTATCGCGGGGAACATCCCCTATCAGACGCAGATTACGCCGCTGATCATCATGAACAAGCTGGAGCAGTTCAATTACGCGGCCGCCACCTCCATCGCATTGGTCATGGTCATCTTTGCCTTTCTCCTTCTGTTCGGCATCAATTTGCTTCAGGCCAGAATCAATAAAATCGCAAGGGGGTAGACGCTTGAAACAGAAAATTGTCAAGTGGGTACTCATCCTTCTTGGCGTATCGTTTTTAGTTATTATGCTGGTTCTTCCCCTTGCCACAGTACTGGTCTATGCCCTGCGGCAGGGCTGGGAAACTTTTTCCGAGGCTATATTCGACGAGTATGCAGTAAAGGCGCTGAATCTGACTCTGCTGGCTTCCGGGATTACAGTCATTGTCAATACTACGTTTGGGATTTTTGCGGCCTGGGCCATCGCCAAATTTCGTTTTCGGGGCAAGCAGGCGCTCACCACGCTAATCGACATTCCATTTTCCATTTCCCCTATCATTGCCGGATTGGTGTTTATTCTTGTATTCGGCCGAATCGGGTGGGCCTATCCGCTATTGGAAGCCTGGAATATCAAAATCGTGTTTGCCGTACCCGGCATTGTGCTGGCTACGATCTTTGTCACCTTCCCCTTTGTTTCCCGTGAGCTGATTCCCTTGATGCAGGCACAGGGCAGCGAAGAGGAGGAGGCCGCCGCCCTGATGGGGGCAAAAGGCTTTCGTATTTTCCGCAAGGTCACCCTTCCCCATATCAAGTGGGGACTGTTATACGGCGTGATCCTCTGTACCGCACGCAGCTTAGGCGAATTCGGCGCAGTGTCGGTGGTATCCGGACATCTGCGCGGTAAAACCAATACTCTCCCTCTTCATGTGGAAATCCTGTTCAACGAATTCAAGCTGACCGCTGCCTTTGCGGTTTCCTCCATTTTGGTATTGATTGCGGTAATTATCCTGATTTTGCGCAACATTGTAGAATACCGCGTCAAGAGAGAAGAGAGGTAAATGATATGTACGTAGAACTCCAAAATATCAATAAAAAATTCGGTAACTTTCAGGCAGCGGATAACGTCAGTTTTTCCATTGAAAAAGGGAAGCTGATTGGGTTGCTTGGCCCTTCCGGCAGCGGGAAAACCACCATTTTGCGCATGATCGCCGGGTTGGAAACGCCGGACTGCGGCGACATCATCATTAACGGACAGAGGGTGAATAACCTGCCAGCCAGCCGCCGCGGAATTGGTTTTGTGTTTCAGAATTATGCCCTCTTCCGTTATATGACGGTGTTTGACAACATCGCCTTTGGGCTTGAGGTGCAAAAGAAAGAGAAAGCCTACATCAAACAGCGGGTAACCGAACTGATCAGGCTGGTTGGCTTAGATGGACTGGAAAAACGCCGCCCGCATCAGCTTTCCGGCGGACAGAAACAACGGGTAGCCTTTGCCCGTGCACTGGCACCAAGTCCTCATCTTCTGCTGCTTGACGAACCGTTTGCCGCCATTGACGCCAAGATTCGTAAGGAACTGCGCACCTGGCTGAGGGAAACTATCAACAAAGTAGGCATCACCAGCATTTTCGTCACCCACGATCAGGAGGAAGCGGTGGAAGTCGCAGATGAAATCATCATCACCAACAGTGGCCGTATTGAGCAAATCGGAACGCCGATCGACATTTACAAAAATCCCGCCACCCCCTTTGCTGCCAAATTTATTGGTGAATCTATCGTAGTTGAAGATTACGGCCGCTTTCATGGTTTTGAAACCAATGAAGATTACAGCAAAGCCATACTTCGGCCAGAGTTTGTGCGCGTTACCAAAACGGATCAGGAGATCTACCCGCATGCCTCAGAGCACGGGACAGTGGAGGATATTTTTTTTCGCGGCAGCGTGCTGGAACTGCGGCTCAGCGTGGGCGGCCTGAAGCTTATCTCCTATCGTTCCCTGGAGGACGATGCGCTCGCCGTAGGCGAGGAGGTCAGCGTTCTGATTTACCGGCTGTATCTCTATAACGACCGTCAGGTGCATTTGGTAGAGAACTCGGCGTTTAAGGCCAATGACGCTTTTACAATTTAGTAAGTATACACAGGCAAAACAGGCTCATTTGCTCCGAACGGAACAAATGAGCCTGTTATATACGGTTGTTCCTGATATAGATCCTTCCCATCCCGCAAATCAGGGATCTGCTGTGGGTACACGGAAACCTTCTGTTCTCTGTGGTTCCAGGCACTCAAATCCAATCTGCTCCCTGCGCCGAAGCTTTACTCCAAACGCATCCTCTATTGCACCGGATGCGATCACCTGCTCCGGCGTTCCGGTGATCATCAGTCTGCCATCCTTCATCACCGCAATCCGGTCTGCCGCTTCCAGCGCCATACCCAAATCATGCAGAACAGTTACCACACATTTTCCCTCCTGCTTAAGCTCACTCAAAAACACGAGCAGTTCCAGCTGATGGGCGATATCCAAATAAGTCGTCGGCTCGTCCAGGAAAACATGGCCGGTGTTTTGCGCCAGCACCATGGCAAGGTATGTTTTCTGACGTTCCCCGCCGGAAAGCCGGGCAAGCAGCTTGTGCCTCTTTTCCCAAATTCCCATCCGCTTCATGGATTCTTCTGCTGCCGCTTTGTCTTCCGTTCTGTAAACCCTGGGATAATCCAGCCAGGGGAAGCGGCCGTGGAGCACCAGCGATCCTACTGTGATATCCGGTACTGTCCGGCTTTGGGGCAGCAAGGCAATTTTTCTGGCAATATCCGTACGGGACAGTGCGGAAAGAGGCCGACCGTCCGCCAGAACTTCGCCCCGACTTGGGTGCAGCTGACCGCAGCAAAGTTTCAATAATGTGCTTTTTCCGCAGCCGTTGGGTCCGATCACGGCTGTGATTTGTCCGTTCAGTAAAGATAAGGATACATCATGAACCGCCTCAAACTGCCCATACCCGCCAGATAATTTTTTCAGTTCAATCATGCCGCTGCCTCCTCTCACGGAAGAGCAGCCAAAGAAAGAATGGTACGCCCAGGTAGGCGATCAGAATTCCAACGGGCAGCTCGAAGGGCGCGAAGATCATCCGGGCGGCGGTGTCGCACAGAATCAAAAAGGTTGCTCCCATCAAAGCCGATAGGGCAATGAATACCCGCTTTCCGCTGCCCCGCAGTACAAGGCGGGCCATATGCGGCACAATCAGCCCTACAAAGCCAAGCAGGCCCGCGAAGCTGACCGCCGCGCCAGCCAGCGCCGCAGCCAGTGTCAGAAACAGGAAGCGGTAAAAGCGAACTGGCAATCCCAAAGAGGACGCTGTGCTTTCTCCCAGGCTTAATACGTCCAGCTCCCCAGCAAATAGGAACGACACCAAAAGTCCAAAAAGAGTCACCACGCCGGAGGGAATCAGTACTCCTATAGAAACGCCTGCAAAACCTCCGCTTTGAAAGTCACGCAGACCGCTCATGATGTCGGGATACAGCGTAGCAAGCGTGTTGATACCCGCTGTCATCAGGCTTGAAATCGCTACGCCGGAGAGCACCAGCGTAATACGGGAGGCGCCCGCCCTGCGGGCAACCCCATAGACCAGCAGAACGGCAGCCAGAGCGCCCAGAAACGCCGCAAAAGGCAGAATCAGAATCATACCCGGCAACAAAGCCATGCAAAGCGCGACACTAAGTCCCGCGCCTGCGTTTACGCCAATAATTCCCGGACTTGCAAGCGGGTTTTGCAGTACCGTTTGAATAAGGACACCCGAGACGGAAAGCCCCGTCCCTGCCAGAGCAGCGGCCAGCAGGCGGGGCAGGCGGACATGAAGCAGAATGCGCCCGGCGGTAGAACTGTCACCCTCTTTCAAACCGTAAAGAAGCTCAGGCAGGCTGAAATGCACCGCTCCCAGCGAGAGAGCCAGCAAGGCAGCCAGCAGCAAACCCACAGTGCAGACAAGAACCACGAAAATATTTCTTTTACTGCTCTCCATACAAGATCTCCCATAGCTTTTCGTAAGCTTCATCCCAACGGTTGTTTGGTTTCTGGTGAAACAGATCCTTTTGCAGTGTAATGTATCGGTGGTTCTTCACCGCATTCAAATTTGCCCATGCCGGATTGGAAAGAAGCGTATCCTGTAAAGCCTTCTGCGCATTTTCCTCTGAATCCCCCATGGTCGTCACAAAAATAAAGTCGGGATCCTGCTGAATGATAACCTCCATACTTAAGCTGTCCAGCAGACTGGCTTCACTGTCGGCAATGTTGGTGCACCCCATATCTTTGAGCATGGCCCCGGCCATGGTGCCGCTGCTTCGGGCAGTAACTTTTCCTGCACCTGCCCGCAGGAGCAGGATCTTGGGCGAAGCCTTCCCATCGGTCCGGGCGACAATTTCCTGAATTTTTTCCTGAATGCTTAGGCCGTTCTGCTCGTATAAGTCACTCCGTCCGGTAATATCGGCGCAGATTTTAAGCATGTTCAGGTAATCCTCGAACGTCTCGACCGAAAAATAGGCGGTGGTAATATTTGCGGCGGTAAGCTGGTCATATAAAGCGGTATGCCCGCTGATATCGGCGGAAAGAATCACCAGCTGGGGATTGAGTGCAATGATTGCTTCCAGGCTTGGATCGTGCAGGCTTCCGACGTCGGCAACGTCATCTGACAAGCCAAAATCGTCCCTGAAAGTATCCTCGGTTGTACCAGCCAGTTTTCCTCCTGCCAAAAGCCACACCTGCGCAAAGCTTCCGGACGCGGCCACAACCCGGTCACTTTCTGTAATGCGGACGGAATGACCGAGAGCATCGCTGAACTCTGCACCATCGGAGGATTGGTATTGCGATACCGGGGCTGTACATCCTGTCATAAATACAAGCAAAATTATTAAAATAAGTATCGTAAGCCGCTTCACTGTGCTATCATTCCTTTAAGAAAGTGTTGTGATAAAAATGTATTTCAAAAAAACAAAGCCGGAGATACTACTGGTTGGTTTCGGAGATCTTTCGGCTGTCGAAATTGACTTCAAAAAAGCCTTTGCCGGACATCGTGTGACTTCCGCGAGAACCGCCTCGGAGGGACTGGCCAAAATTGAATCGGACGCCGTTCTGATTCAGCCCGTCTATTTACTGCCCGGCTTTGAATATGAAAGGCTTTGCGCCGAGGCGGCCGGATGCGGCAAAAGAACGGCTGTCGGCAAGCCGCTTCTGTTTTCGGAGGAAAGTATTACAGCATTTGCCAGAATCCTGCTTCGGGAATATGGGCAAAAGCCGACCTTCTTTGCCGGTCATGGGTCATGTCATGCGCTGGGCCATGCGGTTTATGCCAGACTTTCTGATATTTTGCAGACTGTAGGATTTCCAAGCGCTTTTGTTGGCGTACTGGAAGGCCAGCCCGATTTTGATTCGGCTGTAAAACAGATCCGGCAAAACGGCTTTTCTGATATCACACTTGCGCCCCTTACCCTCACAGCCGGAAAGCATGTGCGGGAGGATATCTTCGGGGATATCCCAAACAGCTTTGCAGGCAGGCTCCAAGCAAGCGGATTTTCCGTAGCGCCTGTTCACCAGACTTTGCTGGATTTGGCCGCCATTCGTCAGATGTTCGTAGAAATCTGTCGATCTGCTTTAAAAGACGGGGAAAACTTCTTATATATACGCTCCTGCATTTAAATTCGCAACGCTCTCTCTGATTGCCAGCTTGTTTGGCAAAAAGATTTTCATGGGCAGCTTGTGCCGCTTGTGGATTCTGTCGATAAGAGTCTGCACTGCAACATTCCCCATTTCAACGATTGGCATTCCCACAGTGGTCAGCATAGGAGAAACATATCCAGACAGTTCGATATTATCCATACTGATAATGGAAAGCTGTTCCGGCACTTTGATTTTCGCCTCGGCGAAACGGCGCAGAGCAGCGATTGCAGCAATATCGGTCGCACAGAAAACAGCGGTTGGAAAAGGATTTGCCGTGCCAAGAAGATGCTCAGCTCCCTGATATCCTCCGGTTCCGTTTTGCGGGCAATCGCTGACCAGACCCGGGGAGCAATCCAGTCCATGCTCGCGAAGCGTATCAAGGTATGCCTGGTATCGCACCTCATTTGAAATCTCACCGATATAGCCGATCCGCCGGTGCCCGCAGGAAATCAGATGCTTCATTGCGATTTGCGTTGCTTCATATCCATCGCAGATAACCTGATCGCAGTCGGCAGAAACGATGTTGCGGCCCACATAGACAAGACTTCTGTAGTGCTTCTCCAAAAAATCCATACAATTTCCGCTGACCCGTCCCAGAACAACGGCGCCATCCGCTTTGACCGGCCCGATCTTTTCCGGCATGGCATTGGGCTTCATGTCAAAAACAGAATAGGAAAGCCTCACGGGATAGCCCTGTTCCATCGCCTGCTGCTCAATAACCCTTGCAAGCTGTGCAAAAAAGGGATTATCATCTAACGTTTTGGTTCTGCCCAAAATACAGGCTAACGCGCCGTCGGACGCTTCCTGCACTTTCATCTTTCCCCGCTTCAGCTCTCTGGCACTTAAGTTGGGCGTATAACCCGTTTCCTTGATAATCGACCAGACCCGGTCGCGTATCTCCTTACGGGCAAAGCTGTCATCCGGGGAGTTGATAATCCGTGATACAGTAGAAACAGATACCCCGGCTTGTGCCGCTACTTCTTTCAGTGTCATACCGGATCCCCCTTTTTGCATAAAATCATATAAAATATATGTGTTTACTATGATATAGTATTGCCGTCAAAATTTCAAGTGGAAAATTGTAGAACGTTTGCGTTGTTTTGGACTTGGATTTAGGAAGTTTTCTTGTGTAACGTTTGCGCAATCAATGCTGGATTTTTTCGAACTTCCCGTATACAATGATTAATATCATATTATATCAATATGCAAAGTAGGTGATTAAGTGAATCTGCAAATCAAAGCACTCAGCACGGATTTTCTGATTATTGGCGGCGGCACAGCAGGGTGCTATGCGGCGCTGACCTTTTGCGAAGCGTCCGGCGGTGATGTGCTAATCGCAGAAAAAGCGAATATTAAGCGCAGCGGCTGCCTGGCTGCCGGAGTCAATGCTATTAACGCCTATATTGTACCTGGTAGGACTCCACGGGATTATGTAAATTACGCCCACGCGGATGCCGAGGGCATCGTTCGGGACGATCTGCTGCTGACCATGGCTGAAGGGTTAAACCGCACGGTTAAAAAGCTGGAGAATCTGGGGCTGACTATCCTGAAGGACGAACGGGGGCAGTATGTGACCCGCGGCAGCCGCAATATCAAAATCAACGGTGAGAACATCAAGCCGATTTTAGCTGATGCCGTGGACGCTCAGCCGCAAATTACCGTGCTGAACCGGGTAAACGTGTTCGAATATATCGTAGAAAACAATCGGATTCGGGGGGCTTACGCCATTGATGTGGATGAGCCGCTTCTCTATGTGATTTCAGCCAGGGCTGTACTCTGCGCCACCGGCGGTGCAGCGGGACTGTATAAACCCAACCATCCCGGATTTTCCCGCCACAAAATGTGGTATCCTCCCTTCAACACAGGCGCAGGATACGCTATGGGGATTCGCGCCGGAGCGGAAATGACCACCTTTGAAATGCGCTTCATCGCCCTGCGCTGCAAGGACACGATCGCTCCGACCGGCACGCTGGCGCAGGGAGTGGGTGCAAAGCAAATCAATGCGCTGGGCGAGGTATATGAGCAGAAATATGGCATTACCACCTCCCAGCGGGTGCATGGCACGGTAATGGAAAATCTGGAAGGACGCGGTCCCTGCTACCTGCGAACCGTCGGCATCACCAAAGCGCAGGATGAGGATCTGCAAAAAGCCTACCTCAATATGGCTCCCAGCCAGACTCTGCGGTGGCTCGAAAGCGGACGGACGCCCAGCGTGCAAAATGTGGAAATCGAAGGCACCGAACCGTATATCGTTGGCGGGCACACCGCCAGCGGATACTGGGTGAACACCGACCGGGAAACCACCATTAAGGGCCTATTTGCGGCGGGCGATGTTGCCGGAGGATGTCCGCAGAAATACGTCACCGGAGCTTTTGTAGAGGGCGAAATCGCGGCCAGGGCGGCGGAAAAATATGGAAACGACGAAACAGTGCCGCCGGATATGGCCAAGGCCCAGGCAAAAAAGCGCTGGCTGGAGGGCTTTCTGGACCGTCCTGAAGCCCCATACAACACAGATGAACTGGAAGAAACCATGCAGGCTGTCATGGATAAATACGCAGGCGGAATCGGTTCCCATTACCGATTTTCGGCGGAATCGCTTAATATCGCCGCCGATAAAATCCGTGAGCTGGAGCGGCAATCCGATCTTCTGCCCGCGTCGGAGATGCAGGAGCTGGTTTACATATTGGAACTGCGTGAGCGTCTTACTCTCTGCAAATCGGTCATTGCTCACCTGGCTGCCCGTAAAGAAACCCGCTGGCACAGCTTCGCCGAATATTCTGATTACCCGGAAAGCAGAACCGAATGGAATCGATATGTTAATTCCCGGCTGGAACACGGAAAGCTGAGAATGATTTTCCGGCCGCTGGTGCAGGAGGGAAAAAGATATGAGCATTGAGATTTCCTCCGATGTCTGCATCGGCTGCGGTCAGTGCACTGAAGTCTGTCCGGGGTCCCTGATCCGGCTGAACGATGAAGGAAAAGCCCGAATTTCCCGGCCGGAGCGCTGTTGGGGCTGCGCCTCCTGCGTAAAGGAATGTCCGGTACAGGCAATCGCCTTGTTTCTTGGGGAGGACATGGGAGGCTTAGGAGGCAAGCTCACCGCCCGGCAGGAAAACGCCCTGCTTCACTGGACGGTCACAAAGCCGGACGGCGGTATCCAAACCATCACAGTAGACAGCCGCGATTCAAATAAGTATTAGGAGTAAATCTTATGTCACTAACACACTTAGATAAGCTGGAGGCCGAGGCCATCTATATTTTCCGGGAGGTAGCCGCCGAATGCGAGCGTCCGGTCATGCTCTATTCCATCGGTAAGGATTCGTCGGTCATGCTCCATCTGGCTATGAAAGCCTTCTATCCCGAAAAGCCTCCTTTTCCCTTTCTGCATATCGATACAAGCTGGAAATTTCACGAGATGATTGAATTCCGGGACAGACGGGCAAAGGAACTGGGCATTAACATGCTGGTCTACCGCAACGAAGCCGCTATCGCCCAGGGAATCAATCCCTTTGATCACGGTGCGGCTTACACCGACATCATGAAAACGCAGGCGCTCAAGGACGCGTTGACCAAATATCAATTTACGGCGGCTTTTGGCGGCGGCCGGCGCGACGAAGAAAAGTCCCGCGCTAAAGAAAGAATTTTTTCCTTCCGTAACGAGCATCACGCCTGGGATCCGAAAAATCAGCGCCCCGAAATGTGGAAGCTTTACAATACCCGGATCAACAAAGGGGAAGGTATGCGGGTGTTCCCCATTTCCAACTGGACGGAAAAAGATATCTGGCAATACATACGCCGCGAAAATATAGAGATTGTGCCTCTGTACTTTGCTGCCGAACGTCCTGTGGTATACCGGGACGGCAATATTATTATGGTGGATGATAGCCGGATGCGCCTGCTTCCCGGCGAAACCCCGCAGATGAAAAAGGTGCGTTTTCGTACCCTTGGCTGCTATCCCCTCACCGGCGGAGTGGAGTCGGAGGCCGATACCCTGGATGCGGTGATTGCCGAAACACTTGCCGCTGTAACGTCAGAGCGTACCAGCCGGGTCATCGACAAGGAAGCCGCAGGAAGTATGGAGCGGCGCAAACGGGAGGGGTATTTTTAATGAGCAACGCAGAAAACGGACTATTGAAATTTATCACCTGCGGCAGCGTGGACGACGGAAAGTCCACCCTGATTGGGCATATTCTCTATGATTCCAAGCTTCTTTATGCCGACCAGGAGCAGGCGCTGATTCTGGACAGTCAGGTGGGCAGCCGGGGCGGAGCAATCGACTATTCCCTGTTGCTGGACGGCCTGATGGCTGAACGCGAGCAGGGAATCACCATCGACGTGGCCTACCGCTACTTTACCACAGACCGGCGCAGCTTTATTGTGGCAGACACCCCCGGCCATGAGGAATACACCCGGAACATGGCGGTAGGAGCTTCCTTTGCCGACCTGGCGGTGATTTTGGTGGACGCCTCTCAGGGCGTGTTGGTGCAAACCC
>ENA-UOOK01000905-UOOK01000905.1-fermentation-metagenome-genome-assembly--contig:-NODE-905-length-39797-cov-12.239243_pt1 | contig 39797 bp, 32 predicted proteins | sample MGYA00245777_ERZ724023 | MGnify/ENA primary metagenome ERZ724023 (study PRJEB28704, sample SAMN03018312) | fermentation metagenome | biome: anthropogenic terrestrial biome; feature: soil; material...
TCCTAATCCTGTTAGCAATGATTTGAATATTGAATGTGGTGAGAAGATAGAAAGCTTGGATATTTATGATGCACTTGGAAGAAAGATAATAAGCAAAGAAAACACACCAAAGAGTACAACCATTGATGTTTCTAATCTTGATAATGGAATATATATCCTTAAACTTCGCACCTCAAAAGGACGTGGAGAGTATAAGGTTGTGGTTAATGATTAGTGTTTAGTTGTTGAGTTGTTGAGTTGTTGATGTCCTTAAGGACTTTCATGACCTTAAACTCATTATTTGGAAATGCGGGATAAAATACCCCGCATTTCTTTTTTATAATTAACAAAGAACAACTCAACAACTAAACAACTAAACAATTAAACAACCAAACAACTAAACAAATCAATAACAAAACAACTAAACATTTACCACTATTTGAATGAGGTATAAAGTATATTAAATCAATTGATGGAGGCTAAGTTTATCTATTTATAATCTCTCCTTGGTGAACTTCGGTATGCTCTTCGTTGGACATACCAATGTAGATTGCCGATAGCAAAGTGAAGACATAGGCTTGTATAAATGCTACAAGTAGTTCCAATAAATTCATAAATATGGCAAAGAAAACAGGAGCTATGGCGATGGAATATCCAACTTTTACGCTCTGAGAACCAAAGATAAATATTATGGAAATAAACCCTAAGATGATGATATGTCCTGCTGTTATATTTGCAAAAAGACGTATCATAAGGGCAAAAGGTTTGGTAAATACACTTAGAATTTCAACCATTGGCATTATTGGAAGAGGGAATTTAAGCCACCAAGGAACGCCTGGCATATTGAATATATGTTTAAAATAATGTCGGTTAGCACTAAAATTGGTTATCAAGAATGTTATTACTGCTAACACCATTGTTACTGCTATATTGCCTGTAAGATTGGCTCCTCCTGGGAAAAAAGGTACTAATCCCATAAGGTTGGATAGGAATATAAAACAGAAAACAGTTAGAAGATAGGGCATAAATTTGGAGTATTTCTTCTTGCCAATTGAAGGAATTGCAATATCGTCTCTAATAAATTGCATAATAAATTCTACTATTGTGAGGGTTCCTTTTGGGGCTTTGCCTTGGCGTTTGAGGGCAAGATGTTTTGCACGAAATACAATAACAATTAATAAAATTGAAACTATAAAGAGGCTTGCAACGTTTTTAGTGATAGAGAAATCTAAGGGTTTTTTGCCTGTATATTTTCCATTGGCATCAACACATATTATCTTTCCTTTGGTGTTTTTGCCATCTTCTGAGGTTCCTAATTTATATCCTTTGTAGGAGGAATGTCCATGATGGAATTTGTTAGACATAAATATATCTAACTTACCCTCATTAATTAGTATAACTGGAAGAGGGATAGAAACATGTTTATCTTTGTATGTAAGGATATGCCATGAATGATTATCAATAATATGATCCATAATCATCTCTCCTGTATTAAAGGATTCTTCTGTCTTGGTTTCGGAGTATGAGTTTAGGTGAAAGCTAATTAGGGCTATAAAAAGTATTAGTATCTTTTTCATATTATCATTTTTATTCAGGTGGCAAATATAGGAATTTATTTTTATAATCATTGCCAAAGAGATAAATATTTATAGAATTAAGATTTGAAATTTTCTTCATTAACTGCCCAATAAAGAAAAAGGAATTGGCTATTTATCAATTAGGAGTTTCTATAAATCATACATCAAATTACAGCCTCTAATTGTTGTATTGTCAATCCTTCCTATGATTTCAAAGCTATTATCGGAATATGTTTTGCCTAAGTCTTGTGTTTCTATAAAGGAGCAGGAGTAAAGGTTTGCAAGATCAATTATATTTATTCCTCCTGTTTTACCTTCCTCAATATAAGTCAATGGGTCGTATATATCTCTAATCAAAATCTGCATTTGTTTGGGGCAAAAGAACCTTCCTTTTCCTTTGGAATAGGCTTGGGAAAATAACTCACACATACCATATTCCGATGCTATATTTTCTACTGCAAATCCCTTACATAGCTTTTGATGTAGTTCTTCTCTAATAATTTCTTTCCTTCTTCCTTTCATTCCTCCTGTTTCAAACACAATAGTATTTCTTAACTTCAAAGCTTCAATCTCCACCAAATCAAGTAGTGCATAGGTAACTCCAAAGAGAATTGTTCTTATATTTTGTTTTTCGCATTCTTTCAATACCTTAATTACATCTTTCAAATCTGAGTTATAGAAATTGCTTTCTTTATATTTACTGCTTTGAATGAAACTATTAATCATATACACAAGTGAGGAATTTCCTTGCTCCAAGTAGTTAGGCAAAAGAGCAATAAAGCAATAGTCTTCTGCCTTAGAGAAGAATTGTTCAAAGCATGAATGGATGTTTCTTTCGTAAAGTTTTATGTCTTTAATGTAGTGTTTGCTTGTTTGAGAGCTTGTTGTTCCGCTGCTTTTAAAGTAGTGTATAGGATTATCCAAAAAGCTAACTACTTTTTTTGTTTTAAAGAAAGATATTGGAAGAAAAGGAATAGAATAAATATTGGTTACGTTTTTTGGGTTTCGATTTAAAAGGTTGCACCACCTATTATATATAAGGTTGTTTGCGTATTGGAAGGAAAAGACTTCAAGAGTAATTGCTTCAAACTCTTTTTGGTCTTTGATTTGAAATATTCTATTAATTAATTCTTCCATATTTAAATAATAGTTGATATGGGTTTTTATTGTAATTTTGCATCTAAGATTGCAAAGATATGAAAAATACACTTTCCTCACGCCGTTTTATTATTATGGGTATATTTATTACCGTGGGGATAATTTATATTATACGTTTGCTTTTCCTTCAAGTCTTTGATGACTCCTATGCTCAATTGGCAAATAGAAATGCTTTAAGGTTTGTAACTCAATATCCAGCTCGTGGATTAGTTTATGATCGTAATGGGGAATTGTTAGTATATAATGAGTTGGTTTACGACCTAATGGTTATTCCTCGTCAAGTTAAGGATTTAGATACTGCACTTTTGTGTGAGTTAGTTGGAATCACAAAGGAACAATTCCTAACACGTATGCAGAAGGCTAAGGCTTATTCTTCTTATGCTCCTTCCTCTTTTGAGAAGCAAATATCAAAGGAAGACTTTGGTGCAATTCAAGAGAAGTTATACAAGTTCTCAGGCTTTTATGCACAAAGTCGTACTTTGCGTTATTATCCTCATGCTGTTGGTTCTCATGTATTAGGTTATGTAGGGGAGGTTGATGAGAATATGATAAAAAAGAATCCTTATTATAAGAAAGGAGACTATATCGGAATGAGTGGTTTAGAAAAATATTATGAAGACTTATTAAGGGGAACAAAGGGGAGTAAGATTACTTTGGTTGATGTTCATAATAGGGAAAAGGGGAGTTTTCAAAATGGTAAATACGATACTGCCTCTATTGCAGGACATAATCTTTATTCTTCAATCGACTTAGAATTGCAAAAATATGCCGAACAGATAATGGCAAACAAGCGTGGTTCAATAGTTGCCATTGAGCCTTCAACGGGAGAAATACTTTGTTTTGTATCAGCTCCATTTTACGACCCTAATCTCTTGGTTGGGCGTGTGAGAGGGAATAATTATATGAATCTATTAAATGACATTGCTAAGCCACTATTCAATCGTGCTTTAATGGCACAATACCCTCCCGGTTCTATTTTTAAGGTTGCTCAGGCTATGGCAGCTTTAGATATGGGTGTAGTTTCACCAAATACAAGTTTCCCTTGCGATAGGTCATTGGTAGGTTGTCATAATCATCCTACGGCTTCAAATGTAAGAGATGCAATTAAGATGTCTTGCAATCCTTATTTTTATAGATTATATCAAAGAATAATACAACAAAGAAATGATACCAAAGGCAAGATAGATAGTAAGTATGGGCTTTCTTTATGGGACGATGCTATGTATAAACTTGGTTTTGGACAGAAATTAGAAATTGACCTACCTAATGTAAAAGCTGGTGCAATTCCAGATACATCATATTATCGTAGGATTTATAAAGGTGATGGGTGGAATTTCTATACTATTTACTCTAATTCAATAGGGCAAGGCGAGGTTGAGGTTGTTCCTTTACAGATGGCAAACTTCGCAGCCATAGTTGCAAATCGTGGCTGGTACATTACCCCTCATTTAGTTCGTTATTTTGGAGATGAGAACTCTAAGAAAAGAAATACAAAATACACTCAAAGACATTATTCTACTATTGCAAAAGAGTATTGGGATATTGCTGTTGAAGGTATGTGGGCAGTGGTTCATGAAGCAGGAGGAACAGCAAGGAGAGCAAGGATAGACGACATTGCAGTCTGTGGTAAAACAGGAACAGCTCAAAACATTGGAGCCGACCATTCGGTCTTTATTTGTTTTGCTCCAAAGGATAATCCTCAGATAGCAGTATCAGTTTATGTTGAAAATGCAGCAGGAGGGGGCGGAACATGGGCTGCTCCAATTGCAAGTTTAATTTGTGAGAAATATATAAGAAAAGAAGTTTTAAGAAAGGATATGGAAGAAACTTACATTAATGCAGCACCTTGTCAAAGCCTTCCTCTTAGAAGATATGTTCAAAAATCTTCTTCCGACTAATTTAATAAAGAAAAAAAGAGAAAAAATAGAATGGAAAGAAGAGAAAGAGGTTTATTAGAGAATATTGATTGGACAACAATACTAATCTACTTTACATTAGTAATAATTGGCTGGATTAGTATATATTCTGCTGTTTATGATGAAGCTCATAGTAGTATCTTTGATTTGGATGCTCGTTATGGCAAACAGTTAATTTGGATTGGAGCCTCAGTTATTATAGCATTATTTATTTTAGTAATAGACCCAAGATTCTTTTCTCAAACTACATATATTTGGTATGGAGCTTTTATTCTTATGCTTGTTGCTGTTTTGCTTGTGGGTTCAGAGACAAAAGGAGCAAAGAGCTGGTTTGGGGTAGGAGACTTTGGTATTCAGCCTTCCGAATTTGCAAAAACTACAACTGCTCTTGCATTAGCCAAAATACTTTCAGGGATTGACACAGATATGAAAGACCTTAAAACAAAGATTGCAGCAATAACCATTGTAGCAATACCAATGTTATTAGTCCTTTTGCAAAATGATACTGGTTCAGCCTTAGTATTCTTAATCTTTGTTTTAGTATTATTTAGAGAAGGATTATCTTTATCAGTTCTAATCTTTGGAGCAGGAGCAGCAATTCTCTTTATCTTATCATTACTAATTAATCCTTATGTTCTTATAGCCATTCTTTTTGCCGTTACTATATTGATATGGTTTCTCTTTCGTTCAAGAAAATTATCAATATGGCTATGCTTAGGGCTTTTTGCCGTTGCTGCTGGGGTAGTTCTATCGGTGGGATATGTTTATGATAATGCTTTGGGTTCACATCAAAAAGACAGAATAGAAGTTCTTTTAGGACAAAAGAAAGACCCGCAAGGAGTAGAATATAATGTTAATCAATCAAAAATTGCAATTGGTTCGGGAGGATTCTTTGGCAAAGGATTTCTCAATGGAACACAAACCAAATATAATTTTGTTCCAGAACAAGACACCGACTTTATATTTTGCACTGTTGGAGAAGAATGGGGATTTGTTGGTTCAACCGTAGTAATACTTCTTTTCCTCTCTCTAATGACCCGCTTAATACGTATGGCAGAAAGGCAACGCTCTAAGTTTTCAAGAATTTATGGTTATTGTGTTGCCTCAATAATATTTGCACATTTTACAATTAATTTGGGAATGACAATGGGGCTTTTGCCCGTTATAGGAATACCTCTACCTTTCCTAAGTTATGGAGGTTCCTCACTAATGTCTTTCACCTTTTTGCTCTTTATTTTTATTCGTCAAGATGCATCCAGAATGGATTTATTATAAATAAAAACAAAATTTATAGAAATGAAAAAAGGATTAAAAATTTTAATAATAGTATTGGCATCAATATTAGGATTGATATTAGCAATAGCAATTTTAATATCTCCAATTGCCAAGAGTTATATTCAGAAAAACGACAAAGAACTTTTAGGACGAGAGGTAACTATGGATAAATTCAGACTAAACATATTCACAGGAAGCCTTAGTATAGATAGTTTGAATGTTTACGAAAAAGATGATAAGAATAAATTTATTTCAATCAATGAATTTAAATTTAATATGAAGATATATCCGCTTTTAGCAAAGAAGTTCGTGGTTCAAAGAGTGCTTCTTTCGGGAGCAGATATAAACATATACCAAAAAGGTTCAGAGTTTAATTTTGATGATATAATAAAGAAATTCTCCTCCGAAGATACAATCAAAGAAACAAAAGATACAACTGCTTCCGATTGGGAAATAGCTCTAAACAATATTGAAATAAATAAAACAGACATAACTTATAAAGACTTAGAAATTAATACTAATTGGGGCTTATATGACTTTGCATTAAAAATACCTGCAATGTACTTCTCCAATAAAAGCTCCGACATAGGAATAAACCTCAAATTCAAAAACGGAGGCTCGTTGGCGTTAAATGCAAAATATAATATGCACACCACAAACTATATTTTAAACATAGCACTTCAAAATTTCTCCCTAAGCAATGTGCTTCCTTATCTTCAACAATCAATGAATATTAGTCAGGTTGCAGGGCTATTATCCACAAAGCTAAATATATCAGGTGATTTTAATCATATAATGGATTTCAAACTCAAAGGAGATGTTGGTGCAAATAATTTTTCTTTAATAGACGATAAGCAAAGAAATGTTGTTTCAATGAATAAATTAGACGTTTCAATAGATGAAATAAGCCTAAGCAAAAACAAATACCACATTAATTTGGTCAAGATAGATGCCCTAACAAGCCAGTTTGACCTTTACAAAGACTCAACCAACAATTTCTCCTTCCTAATGAAACCATCACCACAAGAGCCAAATAAAGATAGTGTTGCCGTAGATACAACCAAGACTCAGCCAAGCAAAACGATGGATTTAATTATCAAAGAACTATTAGTTGAAAACTCTTCTTTTATCTTTAATGACCAATCAATACAAAAACCGCTTTCCTATCCAATAGAAAATATAAACATCAAAAGCAATAATTTTACCTTAGACAAAGAAAACCAGCTTGAACTAACAGCAACTCTTTCCAAGACAGGAAAAGTTAATGTAAAATGGCAAGGCTATGCCGATGGTATAGCAAACCATAACCTAATGCTAATAATAAACAACCTTAACCTAAACGATTTTACCCCATACTCACTTGAATACTTCGCACGCCCACTATCAAAAGGTAATTTGACCTTTACTTCGCAGAACATCATAAAAGACTACAACCTCAAAGGAACAAACAAGGTAGATATTTATAAATGCGAAGTAGGGAATAAAGACAATCAAGTAAAAGCAGAGTATGGAAATGTGCCACTTAAACTTGGGCTCTACGTTCTTAAAGATAGAAAAGATAAAATCATACTTGATTTACCAGTAAAAGGCAATGTTAAATCACCAGAGTTTTCCTATAAAAAACTAATCTTTAAAACCCTAATCAACCTATTAGTAAAAGTTGCAACCTCACCTATAAGTTTGGTTGCAGAGCAATTGGGCTATGACCCCGAAGCCCTAAGCAATATCCCAATTGAGCCAATGGATAGAGAATTTACCTCAGAACAATTTGAGAAATTCAAACAACTCTCCGAGATATCCAACGCCAAGCCAGAGCTAATCCTTACCCTAACACAAGAAATTAACTATCAAAAAGCAATATCGGAGCTTTCCATGGCGAACCTTAAAATTGCATATTACAAAAAGAATAACCCTTCCTCACAAGAAAAGAACCTCGACCTAATAGACATTGACCAAGTGAAAAACATCAGCACAAAAGATGAGTCGTTTATTGTCTTTACCGATTTTCTTCTTGTAGAAAAAGGGCTAAATAAAATAGGTAGTATGGAGGATAAAGCTGTTTCACTATATAAAGAAGCCTCAGAAGAGCAACTTCAAACCCTAATGCAAGAGAGAAATACTAAGCTTACCCAACACTTTACAGAAGCTTTGAAAATAGATAGTTCAAAAATCAAGGTTCAAAGCCTAAGTATAGATGAGTTAAAGTCCAAAACCACCAAAAGTCAATATGCTATTTCGCTTGAAGTTTTGGAGCAGGCGGAAGTATCAGAAGAAGATAAATAGTTTTAAAGGGATAAAATCTCTTTTGATTTGAGTAAAATGAATCTTGATTTTAATTTTTTCTTTCTTGATTTCATTTTGCTGAAATAAGGTTTTAATTTTCTTAAACTTGATTTAGCAAAAATTAAACACCGACTTTATAAATTTTTCTCTGAGATAAATTTATTTTTCTCAACTCTTTTGTAAGTTATCCTTGGTTTAGTTTCAAAAAGGTAGAGTTTAATTTTTCTTTTTCAAAAACAGATAAAAATCAAACTACTGAATAATCTGAAAATTTAAAGATAAATGACTTTTTAATTGTAAAGAATAAAAACATTTATTATCTTTGCCAAAATATTTATCTTAAATAAAATATAGAATTATATTAGAAAGTTCTTTAAATATCCACATATAACTATTTATTTTTCAGAAAAAGTCTGTTTTACATATAAAATTAAAAATAAATGCTTATGAAAATAAAATACAATAATAACTTACACATAACCTTAACTATTTAATCTAATCAGACCAAATGTAGATTTTATCTAATAAAACGAGGAGGAATCTTTTTCAATTTGATAATTTAATTCCTTGTCCTTTTACACTACTCTATCCTTATGCTCCTGGGTTTTATTACTATGGTAATACAACCTTAATTCATAAAAAGGATCTCATAACACCAAGCATAGAAACAATAAAAATTAGATGCATAAAAGAATTAGGTAATTAATCAATTAAAATAGTCAAGATATGAAAAAGTTAATATTAACAATAGCCATAGTTTTTGCATTATTAAGAGTTAATGCACAAATACAATACGATACAATCGTGTTTCATCCTTATGATTTAAGTGAATGTCATATGAGCTCTATGCACTTGTCATTTTATGAAACCAAAGCCGTGGTTTGTGATAGCTGCAATTCTTATTCGCAACCCTCTTGTTTTTATTTGGGAACTATTACAGGGAGTAATACTTATGGTGTACAAGGATTAGCCCAACCTTATCATTTTGATTCAACAGTAACAGTAATAGGAATAGCAGTAAAGTTTATAGGTAATATGGATCCTTCTGTATATGGAAGTGCTTTTTTTCGCATAATGGATGAAGAATTTAATGATTTAGGACAAACGCCAATATATCCTTGGTATACTCCAGATTCTAATGGATATAAAAGACATTGGTTCTTTAATGAAATATCCGTAAGAGATTTTTATTTAGTTTCAGATATTCTTCCTTACAGTCAAACAGGGTTTGGGATAGCTTATTTTCATGCTTGGAATTTATATGATTCAACCGGTTGTTATGAGAATTGGCGTCGTTCCAGAGGTTTGCCTTGGGATACAATATTTGTAGGTATAGACTATCATAATCCAGACCCTTGGGCAACAGTTACAGATACCTTGTTTGCTTGCTATTTTGATGAAAGCCCTTGGCTTAAAAAAGATGATAAATGGATGAGATTTTCAGATGACCCTGTTTATAATCTCTTTCAAAAGACTTTTATAGAATTTCTTCCAATTCTAAAAGTAGCAAGAGAAGACACTACTAACTTATTAAATGAAATAAGTATTGATAATACATGTAAACTCTTCCCTAATCCCGCAGATAATACATTGAATATTGAAAGTGATAATCAGATTAGAGTGATAGAATTTATAGATGGCTTAGGTATAAAAGCAAAAGCAATAACGCTAAACAAAAAAGAAGTAATAATAGATATAAGTTCACTCTCAAAGGGTAATTACATTGTAAATATCACTACTGATAAAGGGATAATTACTAAGAAATTAGTCGTGCAATAAAAAAACCTATAATTCCAAGTAAGGAAGCAATTTCTCGTAGGTGGCTTGGTCTAAGAGATGAATTTGTCTTACTTGTTGGAGAGAAGTGTAGCTTTTAAGGTCATAACGCAATTTTATTATGGCTTTGGCTAAATAGAAATCAATATAAGGATGTGCGGAAAGCTCTTTTATGGAAAAGGTGTTGATGTTTAATTTCTTAGGGCTTGGGTTCTCTATCTTTAAGAATGGAATAATCTTTTGGTAAAGGCTATCTGTCATTCCATAAACTTCTTTTAACTGCTCTAAACTAACATATCCTCCCAAAAGTGTGCGGTATTTAACAATTATTTTGGAATAAGATGTTCCTATACCTCTAATGGCTTGAAGGTCTAATGTATCGGCTTGGTTTAAATCAAAGATTAAAGACTGAGTTGTTGAGGTTTGGGAATAGTTATTCTCTTTTGCAGGTTGCTGGTTTGAACTTTGTCTAATGGTTTGTTTTGGGATATTTATGTAAGGAGACATTTGATTGTATATATCTTCGGTCATAAAATATAGTTTTCTCAAATCCTCTTTGGTCTTAAATTTTCCACCTGCTTTAAGATAGTTTACAAAGTTATCGGCTTGCTTTTGAGTTAAGCCAAAGTTAAGTAGTTCTGCTTTGGTTATAGTGTTGGGATTAAAAGATTGGAAGTTTAGTTGCTTCGGCTTTGTGCTATTATATTCTTTGGGGCTTTGGCTTATGGTTTGTTTCCTTATTATTTCGTTGTCTTTAAGGGGTAAAACGCTTGTCTGATAATTGTATAATACAAAGGTAATAATCGTTCCAACTACTCCTAAACCTATTCCAATTAAAAGAAAAACCCCCAGTTTTTGTCTTTTTGGCAAAAAAGAGGATTTGTTTTTTCTTTTCATTTTCTTTTTAACTTAGCTATTTCTTTTCTTGTTGAGGTCTATTTTGAGAAATAGTCTTCCAAGAATTTATCAAGTTCTTCTGAGTGAAGGTTTTTTGCAATTATATTCCCTTCTGAATCAGCAATTAGATTATAAGGAATATATTCAAAGTCATAGCGTTTTGTTATTATTTGTCCATCTCCGTAAAGGCTCAACCAAGGCATAGGGTTTGTTCTAAGGAAATCTCTCCACTCTTTTTCTGTTCTGTCTATGGATATTCCAACCATTGTCAAACCTTTTGCTTTATATTTATTGTTGAGTCTTTTTAGGTGTGGCATCTCATCCCTACAAGGTTTACACCAAGAAGCCCAAAAATCAACAAAGATTAGTTTCCCTTTAATATCTCTTTCCGAGTATACTTTGCCATTAAGGTCTACGGCATTAAAAACTAATTTTGTGAAGGTTTCTTGTGCCAATCGTTTTTCGCCAAGTAAGTTACAAAATACCTCTTTCCAACGATTATCCTTTGAATGCTGACAAATGGTATTGCAATAATCAATTAGAGGGTTGGTTCTATCAAATTGCATATTATTAATCTGCGAAATAAGTAACATATAAGGGAAACCCGACTGAGGATATTTTTCTATATAGGATTTGTATGTTGAAACGAAGTTTTTATATCCTAAGTCTAATTCTTCAATTGGCAAGGTCCTAAATTCAAGTATTTGATCTTGTATCTTCTTCCAAAAAATTGTGAAATCTTCTGCGTGGTTTGAGCCTGAGTAGCTCATATTTATTCTTCCACCATTTTTATACTCTTCAATATTTGTAAACTTCACATCTATTGTTTCCCCTTTTTCTAATGGCAAAGGTACGTTTACAAAAAATGATTCATCGTGGCTTGTTATCACCAAGGCACATTCAATAAAGTCTTTCTCAAAATTTATGCTGTCAAGTGTTATGGAGATTTTACTATCGTTGAAGTCAGAACTATAAATTGTGAGTTGATTGGTATTTGATACCTGATCGGGATTTGCATAAACGATTGCTATTTTCCCTTCTTTCATCTCTGGGATTTCAATATTAACTTTAGGTGTTTTATTAGAGCAGCTCATAATGCTGAGAGCTAAAAACAAGTAAAAAAAGACTCTTTTCATAGGATTAATGTTTAATTAAATGTCTTGCAAAAGTAGTAAAAACAAAATAATTACCCAAATGGGAGGATTGTTTAATAAGATATATTTAATTTTATTGTAGGGAAAATACCTCTTGTGCGGTATTTGTTGTGATTAAAGCTACTTCTTCTATGTCAATAGCTTTTATCTGAGCAATCTTTTGAGCAATAAAGGGGATATAACTGCTTTCATTTCGTTTGCCTCTATAAGGAGTAGGTGCTAAATAAGGAGCATCGGTCTCTAATAATATATCTTTAAGCTCCACTTCTCTTACTATTTCAGCCAATTTTGCATTCTGAAAGCTAACAACTCCTCCTATTCCGAGTTTAAAGCCCATCTGAATAACCTTATTTGCTTGGTTCAAATCGCCAGAAAAACAATGGAAAACGCCTTTAAATGGGTTATCGTTAGTTTTAAGATTATGTTTTACTTTATTAAACACTTCAAATGCTTGGTCAAACCCTTTTCTAATGTGAATAGCCATTGGAAGATTCCTTTCTATTGACCAGAGAATTTGTTTTTCAAAAGCAATTTTCTGTTCTTTAATAAAGGTTTTGTCCCAATACAAATCTATTCCTATTTCTCCAATAGCACAAATATTAACCTTATCTAAATATGATTCTATTATATTTAACTGATGCTCGAAATCAGAGCCAACACTTGTTGGGTGAAGCCCAAGCATAGGGAACAAAAAACCTTCCCTTCCCTTACAAAGACTAAGCATTGGTCCAATTGATAAAAGGTCTATGTTTGGGAGAAGAATTTTATTAACCTTGCTTTCTTTTGCTCTAAGAAGCACTTGGTCAATATCAGATGCAAACTCTTCTGAATATAAATGAGAGTGGGTGTCTATAAAATTCATATATAAATAAACATAATTAAAATAAAAAAAAGCCCAACCAATAAAGGATGGGCTTTTTTTAAGTAAAGTATTATTTTATAAACTTGCAATCCTTTTCATACATTTAGACTTCAAGTTTGAAGCCTTGTTTTTATGTATTACAGAACGCTTTGCCAATTTATCAATAGATGATAATAATTTTGGGAGTTTTTCTTCTGCTGCTGCCTTATCCTCTAATGCACGAAAATCCCTTAATGCATTACGCATAGTTTTTGCATAATAACGGTTAGCTATTCTTTTCTTTTCGCTTGAACGAATTCTTTTTAATGCACTTTTATGATTTGCCATATCTTTCTTTTATTTTTTTTGTACCCCGTAGGGGATTCGAACCCCTGATTTCAAGAATGAAAATCTTGCGTCCTAGGCCAACTAGACGAACGGGGCGTCTTTAACCATTTTTTCGCCGTGCAAAATTACAACCTTTTTATTAACTACCAAACTTTAATGAAAAAATATTAATAATATTCAATCCTGTTATTCCTTATCTTGCTTAAATTCAAAACCTAAACGCTTTCCAGTAATTTGTTTTTTTGTTGAAGATTTAGATTGAATTTCTCCCACAGTTGCAATTTTTACTTCATCAAAAGGTGGAGTTAATAAGTCAAAATTGTTTGTATATTCCATTGATGAGATAATAATATTTACTATTGACTCTTCATTAATAATTGCAGAATGAAAACTTGTATATAATAAGCCTATCTCACGTTTACCCTCAATAAAGTAATGGTCCTCTTTGTTAATAAATATTCGACCTATCATATAACCCATATCAAAATCCCTATTATAGTCAAAAGAGTCTGTTAAGAAATTATATATTGCAATCATACCACAATACGATCTTTTGTTGTCTTCCTTAATGTATGGTAACTTCATAACCTCGTGCATTCTTGGAAATTCAAACATATTAGTATGTAATATAAATACTAATGTATCTGTTCCAAAACTTAATCTAAACTCTAAGTCGCTTCTATTATCAAACCTACAATTAGACATAGGGAAAGATTTGCTTAATTGGGCGGCTATTTCTTTTGCCTTTTCTTTAAATACTGCAAAAGCTTTTTGAGTATTTTCTATAACCAAGCTATTGAGTTCGGCTTTCTTTTGAATAATTGAACCTATTTTATTATAATCCATTTTATTAAGTATTTTGTTAGGCTTATTTTATTTAAATAATATTCTTTGCTTACTATTTTTGAAATAATGTTATTAACTCTACATTATAGAAATTCTATAAATGTAAATAAGCAACAAAGGTATATATAAAAATTACATTAACAAAACTTTTTATTTACTTATTCTTATCCTATATTGCCAACTCCTTATGGGGTGCAAACTAATAATCAAATTTTAGAACTAAGTTTCAGATTTCTGAAATTTGATTTGAGTAAATTACTATTTGATTTCAAATTTCTCAAACTTGATTATAATTTTGCTTCGATTTACCACGTAGGTGTAAAATGACAAGGATTAAAATTATTTAGAAATTTTCAGAAGCTAATTCTTAGGGAAAGAAAAAAGCTCTTAGGAAAATTAATTCCTAAGAGCTTTATGAAATTCATCTGATGATTATTCAGGATGAATTGCTTCAACTGGACATGCATCAGCACAAGTACCGCAATCAGTACAAGTAGCTGGGTCAATTTTGTAAATATCACCTTCAGAGATAGCTCCTACTGGACATTCATCTATGCAAGTGCCACATGCAGCACAGTCTTCCGAAATTTTATAAGCCATGACTTTAATAATTTTGGTTTGTATTAGGGTGCAAATATATAATTTATTTCTTAAATTTGCCCCGTATTTGAATTAAAACAAAATAAAAATATGGCACAAAAGAACTTAATTAGCTTAGCATCAAAGGTTATTGCGATTTTTTTAATTGCAATAATATTTTCATCATGTTCAAAAGGAGACAAAGAAATCATTTCTTTCTATGAAAATGGTAGTCCGAAATTAATTTATTTCACAAAAACTAAAAATGGGGTAAAAGAAAAAGTTTTTGAACAAATGTATTATGAAAATGGAAAACTCCAATATGTAGGAAATTTCATTAATAATGAAAAAACAGGCAAATGGGAATATTATTTTCAAAATGGAACATTGTTTTCTAAATGCGATTATACCAATTCCAAGAGTGGATTTAACTGGGAGGTTTATAAAATGGATAAAACCAAGTTAGTTAATAAAAACGATAAAGTAGAAGAGGTTACATTCTATGTTGAGGGAGGTTTGGCTGCAATTAGAGTAAAGAACCAAACCCAAGAGAAAGAATATAGGTTTTTCCCATCGTATAGACTTATGGAGGAAAGAGAACTTAAAGGGAATATTCTCAATGGGCAAATCCTTTCGTTTTATGAGAATGGGAACATAAACTCCAAAAACTATTTTAAAGATGGAATGCAAGATAGTATATATATATTGTATTACGAAAATGGTAAAGTTCAAATAAAAGGCAACTATAAAATGGATAACAAGATTGGCAAATGGGAATATTTTAAAGAAGATGGCTCTTTTGACGGAGATGAACTATACACAGAAGATGGCTCAATCATTAAACCAAGAAACTCTGGAATGAAATACTTTGATAAAGACGGCAATCAAATAATGATATAATCAATTAATAACAATACGGATATGAAAAAACTATTATTATTCCTATTAATATTGAGTTCAACCAATGTTTTCTCACAAGCATTTAATAAGATTCCAATCCAAAGAAAAGAAAATCAGGCTATATTTTCACTCAATAAAGAAAACTATAAGGCATATTTTGGAATAAATCCTCAAACAAGAAAACCCACAATAACCTTTTCAGGAAAGACCAACTTCACTTATAATTCTATATATCAGGAAGCTGAATTAGAATTTGAGATATTTTCTAATAGTCAGGCAGGTTTTAGCTTCTTATTAGTTAATAACTATTATGATTATAGCTTAGGGGCAGACTTATACATTATAGAAAATGGTAGATTTGTTTTTGTTGGAACATTAAGCGTTGGAGCCTATAATAAGATTGGCAATCAGAAGATGAACTATAACTCTATTTTACCATATATTTCCATAGTCAATACAACAGAAAAGACTTATTTCTCTTTTGAAGTCCCATTAGTAGTTATTAATCCAGGACAACAAAATGAACAAATTGTTCAAGGCAGTAGTATTCATTATACCCTAACAAATAGAGAGCTCAAACAAAATCTAACCCAATAGTAAAGTAAAGCAATAAAGATGGATTATAAAGATATTGAAATAATGTCGCCTGTTGGTTCCTACGAATCGCTAATGGGTGCCATACAAGGTGGAGCTAATTCTGTATATTTTGGAGTTGGAGAATTAAATATGCGTTCTCGAAGTGCCAATAACTTTACAATAGAAGACCTTCGTAATATTGTTGCAATTGCTCAGGAAAATAACCTTAGAACCTATCTAACTCTCAATACCATTATATATAATGAAGAATTGGAATATATGAGGAAGGTTATTGATGCAGCAAAGGAAAGTAATATTACTGCAATCATTGCTTCCGATATGGCTGTAATATCTTATGCAAGACAAAAAGGCGTAGAGGTTCATCTCTCAACCCAATGCAACGTTACAAATATAGAGGCAGTGAAGTTCTATTCTCAATTTGCCGATGTGATTGTTACCGCAAGGGAAGTTTCGCTTGAAAGGGTTAAACAAATCACAACCTACATTAAAGAGAATAATATTAAGGGACCTTCTGGACGCTTGGTTCAGATAGAATGTTTTGTTCATGGAGCCTTATGCATGGCTGTTTCGGGCAAATGCTATATTTCTCTTGATAATGCCAACAAGAGTGCCAATAGAGGAGCGTGTCTTCAATATTGTCGCCGTCCATATAAGGTAACAGATATTGATGGAGGAACTGAACTTGTTGTGGACAATCAATATATAATGTCTCCAAAGGATTTGAAAACAATTGATTTCTTAGATAAGATTTTAGATGCAGGTGTTAGGGTATTAAAGATTGAAGGTAGGGGTCGCTCTGCTGAATATGTTAAGACTGTTACCAAAACATATAAGGAAGCAGTGAAAGCCTATTTTGATGGAGAATTTACTCAGGAGAACAAGGACAAATGGAATACGGAACTGAGCAAAGTATATAATAGAGGCTTTTGGGATGGATACTATTTGGGACAAACAATTGGTGAGTGGACAGAAAAATATGGTTCAAGAGCAACCAAAGTAAAAGAATTTATTGGAACTATAACCAATTATTTCAAAGATATTAATGTTGCTGAAGTAAGGCTTGAAACAGGCGAACTTTCAATTGGAGATGATATTATTATTCTTGGGAAAACAACAGGAGTATATGAAGATACAATAAAGGAGATTAGAGTAGAGCTTAAACCTGTTGAGAAAGCCATAAAGGGAGATATGTTCTCTATCCCTACCCATACAATAATTAGACGAGGAGATAAACTATATAAAATTACAGATGCTGAAATTTAACTTTCATAGCCATTCGACTTATTGCGATGGTAAGAATACACTTGAAGAAATGGTACTTTCTGCAATTGATAAGAACATAAAGTACTTTGGATTCTCTGCACACTCACCCGTACCTTTTGAGAATGATTTTGGACTTCAAGAAAACGAAATATCCAACTATCTGAACGAAACAAAGCACTTAAAGAGTAAATACAAGGATAAGATTAAACTCTTTACCTCTATGGAATTTGACTATATCCCTATAATTTCGCAATCCATAAGAGAAAAAGCCAAAGAATATGAATTAGACTATTTTATTGGTTCTGTTCATTTGGTAGCTTCCGAAAATGGTTTGTGGTTTACCGATGGTTCAAAGCAGGAAACCTACGATAATGGTTTAATGAAATGTTTTAATGGGGACATAAGAAAAGCGGTTGGAGCCTTCTACAATCAAACAATTGAAATGATTGAGAACGAAAAGCCTGATATAGTTGGACATTTTGATAAAGTTAAGATGCATAATAAGGACCGCTATTTCAAAGAAGATGAAACTTGGTATAAAGATTTGATTATGCAAACCATTGAGGCAATGAAAGAGAATAACTCAATATGTGAAATAAATACAAGGGGGGTATATAAGGGTCGTTCAAACGATTATTTCCCTCAAACCTCTTGGATAAAAGAATTAGCAAACAAAAAAGTAAGAGTAACTATTTCCACAGATTGCCATAAGAAAGAAGAAGTTGATTTGCTCTTTGAAGAGTGCTCACAACACCTAAAAGCCTGCGGACACAAAGAAGTATGGTATTTTGATGGAAACTGGAAGCCAATATCTCTTTAATGGAAAAGATTGATAACCAGATAGAAATCATTATAACCGAGGACGGCTCCTCAAGTCTAAGAAGAAAAGACCTGAAGGAAGGCTATCATTCAACCTTTGGGGCAATGGCAGAAAGCAATCATATATTTATTAACGCAGGACTGAGAAACATTGAAAGGAAACCCCAAATAAATATTTTAGAGATTGGCTTTGGCACCGGACTTAATGCTCTTCTAAGTTTGGAATTTGCCCTAAAAGAAAAGCAGCCTATCTTTTACCATACAATAGAAAAGCACCCTCTCCCAAACGAAATAACATCAAAGCTCAATTATGGGAGCCTATTATATATGGAGAAAGAGCTTGAAACGCTACATTCTATTCCATGGGAAGAAAAGATGAAGTTAAATCCCTATTTTGAAATCCTCAAGACTGCAAAGGCTGCAGAGGAAATATCCTATAAGAAGGATTTCTTTGACCTTGTTTATTTCGATGCCTTTGCTCCGGAATTTGAAGATAAGCTTTGGCAAAAAGAGGTATTTGACAAGATATTCCAATCAATGAAAAACAATGCTTTACTTGTAACCTATTGTTGTAAGGGCGAAGTTAAGAGAACGCTAAAAGCCTCAGGGTTTAAGATAGAGAAACTTCCAGGACCCAAAGGCAAAAGAGAAATCCTTAGAGCAAGAAAAAGGTCCAAATAATGATTAATGGCTAATGATTAGTGGTTAATATTGGCAAACATATATAATTAATAATTGGAGATTTTCACCACTACAATTGACTATTAATCACTAATCATTAGCCATTATAAAAATCTATTTTCGACCTTTTCGGCTTCGTCGTTTTGTCTTTTGATTTCAATTTTCCGTCTTTTGATTCTAAAAAATTATATCTTGATTTCAATTTACTGAAATCAAGTTTTATTTTTGAGTTTTTTGTTTTGGGTTAGTATATTCTTTTGTGAAAAAAACCTCCTATGAGGTTTGAGAGTTTGTAAGGCAAGAGTTTCCATAGGGAAAAGAGAATTTTATGGCTATGAATTAAGGTTTTCTTGTGAGAAAATGACCAGTAAAGAGGGATTTCTTTTGCTTTATAATGCTTTTTATATGCATAAACCTGACTCTCTTTGGTGCTTCTTCCAAATGAATAGGTTTGGGCTTCTTGACTTTTAGAGTAGGTTATCATAAAATGATGTAGAAGGTAGGAAGTATAGTATTTGTTGAAAGACGGAAGGGTTGCCATTAAATTGTTTTCAAAATAAGTGCGGGTAATCTTATCTAAGCTGGCAGCTCCTATGGGCTTAGTGCCTTTGTAGGCAACAAACAAAAGGGTATAGTCTTCTTTTACCTTATGCTTTATTAGTGTTTTGGATACGGGAGGTACACCTAATTGGTGCATCCGCTTTGTGTAAATAGTGTAAAAATCATCTATTAGCTTTTGACTTTTTCCGTAATGTATATTGATTTTGCTCTTTAATGCCTTTCTTATCTTGCGTCTTATTGGAGAGGTATAGTTGTAATTGATTCTAAGATCTATCTCAAAGTTTACTTTCTGAGTATAAACATATTTTGAATGTGGCTCGGAATCTCGTATTTGCCAATGCTTCGAAAGAAAAGGGAAATCGTATTTTTGAGGCAAAGTTTCTATAATTCCTTGGGAGAGATAGGGAAGAGAGACATAGCTTTTGCCGCATTTTGTCATTAAAAGGGCTACTTCTTTATTGTCTGAAACAACAAAAGGGAAGCGGTAAACTTTCTTTTTATATATTGCTTCATACCTTTGAATGAATGAGGTTGCGTCTTTGACCTCTATCATTTGGTATTAGATTTTGAAAGGGTGTTTTATTAATGGGAGTTTGCAAAGAGGGTGATAATCGCCTACTAATCCTATTGGAGTTGAGTTTCTTATGTCGTGAACTATTTGAATGCTTTGACGTGAGTCTTCAAGTCCAAATCCTTTTCCTTCTAATATGTTTTTGTAGCTAAGGGTGTGTAGTTCGGTGAAGCCTTCGCTAAATTCTATCTCTGAGCCTTCCATTTCTATTTTACGATAAGTTCTTTTTCCTTTTTCAATACAATCTTTTGGGAGTGTGTCTGCATTAATACTCATAAAGTATCTTACTCTTGCTCTTTCAAATCTAAGAAATCCTCCTACTCTATCGTGTTGGTAGATATGCACAATGTTTTCCTTAACTTGCCCAAATATCCACGATAGCATATCATAAAAATGTACTCCAATGTTTGTTGCAACGCCTCCTGATTTCTCTGTTACGCCTTTCCAAGAAGTATAATACCAAGTACCTCTTGAAGTAATGTAGGTTAAATCTACGTCGTATATCTTATCCTTTGGGCCTTCTTCTATTTGTTTTTTCCAATCTATTATGGCATCATGTAAACGTAATTGTAGGATATTAAATACTCTCTTTCCGGTTTCTTTTTGCATTGTTGCAAGAGCATCAATGTTCCAAGGGTTAAGAACAAGGGGTTTCTCGCATATTACATCTGCTCCGGCACGAAGACCAAAACGTATGTGGGAGTCGTGAAGATAGTTTGGGGTACAAACAGAAATATAGTCTAACTTCTTATCGGTATGCTTTATCTTCTCAACAAAGCGGTCGAATCTTTCAAATTCTGTGTAGAATGAACAATTAGGGAAATAGGAATCCATTATTCCTACTGTGTCTGATTTATCAAGAGCAACTATAAGGTCGTTATTAGTGTCTTTGATGGCTCTAAGATGACGTGGTGCAATATATCCTGCAACTCCAATTATGCCAAAGTTTTTCATTTCTTTATTTTATTCTTTTAACTCTTCCGTCTGTTAATTCGTATTCTTGATTGGATTCTGGGCAAGTTGCAATTCCTTTCTCGTTAAAATGAAGTTTATGTCCGAATTCACTCATCCAACCGATTTGTTTAGCAGGGTTTCCCACCACAAGTGCATAAGGCAGTATTGTTTTAGTTACCACTGCTCCTGCTCCAATAAAGGCAAATGCTCCAATATTATGTCCGCAAACTATTGTTGCATTGGCTCCAATTGAAGCTCCTTTGCCCACAATGGTTTTGGCGTATTGGTCTTTGCGGTTTACTGCTGAGCGAGGGTTTGTAATGTTGGTGAAAACGCATGAAGGGCCTAAGAAAACATCATCTTCACATATTACCCCTGTATATATAGAAACATTGTTTTGAACCTTGACATTATTTCCCAAAATTACTTCTGGGGAAACTACAACATTTTGACCAATATTGCATCTCTCACCAATAATTGAACCTATCATTATATGAGAAAAGTGCCAAATCTTTGTTCCTGACCCAATGCTTGAACCCTCATCTATTATTGCGGTTGGGTGTGAAAAATATTCCATAATATTAACGATTTTGCTTTATAAAAACACTATCTGATTGAGTGCAAAGATAAAAATTATTTTAAATACTTTGTAGAGAGTTCAAAATATTACTTAACTTTGCACGTTAGTTTTGGTAGATATTTATATGAAGAAGTTGGTTAAAAATATGTTAAAATGCAGATTAAGTGTTTACTTTTTTTGTTTTTTGGTTGTTTTATCCATTGAAGCAAATGCACAACAAAACATTAAAAGTTCTCATCCTAAAATTGTTTTTGAACAGACTTCTTATGATTATGGCGCGATTTTTGCAGGGGATAATGGAGAGATTACTTTTAATTTTAAGAATGAAGGTAAGAGTCCTTTAATTATTAGTAATGTTGTTTCGTCTTGTGGTTGCGTAGTGCCTTTTTGGTCAAAAGATCCACTTATGCCTTCTCAAAACGGAACAATTAAAATAAAATACAATACAAATATTGTTGGAGATATAAAAAGAAGTATAACAGTTTCAACTAACGACCCTAACCAATCAAGAGTTGTTTTAATTCTTACAGGCAAGGTTGTTAAGAACAATAAATAATTAAACATAAATTTAAACCATAGAAAAAAATGAAAAAGTTAGTTTTATCTTTACTCCTTATTTTCGGAGTAATATTTGGAGCAATGGCACAAAATAATAAACCAGTAGCTCAAACCAATAAACCAGTAGGAACTCAAGCTGAAATAACTTTTGACAAGATTGAGCATGATTATGGACAAGTTCCAAGAAATGGAAATGGGGAAACAACATTTACCTATAAAAACACAGGCAAAGCTCCATTAATGCTTTCTAATGTTCGTTCATCTTGTGGTTGCACAGTTCCTTCATGGTCAAGAGAACCTTTAATGCCAGGACAAAGTGCTAGTATTAGAGTAAAATACAACACCGCAAATGCAGGTCCTATTAATAAAACAGTTACTGTTGAATCAAATGCAACTAATAATAGAGTTATTCTACGAATAAAAGGAACTGTTCTCAACTAATCTGAGAAGAATTTAATTCACTGAAATATTAATCAAAAAAATTTTATTATGCCACAAATATCGCATAAAGGTAAAATATTACCTGCTTCTGCCATAAGGAAGCTTGTGCCTTTTGCAGATGCAGCAAAAGAAAGAGGAATTAAGATTTATCACCTCAACATTGGACAACCTGATATTCTAACTCCAAAAGGGGCTATTGATGCTTTGAAGCATGCTAATATGCCTATTGTTGAATATACTAATTCAGCAGGAAATCTTTCTTACAGAAAGAAATTAGCAGAGTATTATCAAAAGAACAAGATTAACGTTACAGAAAACGATATTATCGTTACCAATGGAGGTTCAGAAGCTCTTCAATTTGCTTTTTCTGTTTGCTTGAATGAAGGCGAAGAAATAATTATCCCAGAGCCATATTACACTAACTATAATTCTTTTGCTATACAGAGTAATGTAGTTATCAAAACAATCCCTTCATACATTGAAAACGGATTTGCTCTTCCTCCAATTGAAGACTTTGAAAAAGCAATTACCCCTAAGACAAAAGCAATTATGGTTTGTAACCCTAACAACCCAACAGGATATCTTTACTCTGAACAAGAGCTTGAAGTGTTAGGAAAGTTAGCAAAGAAATACGACCTTTATCTTTTTGCAGACGAAGTTTACAGAGAGTTTTGTTACGATGGAGCAAAGCATAATTCTGTTATGAACCTAAAAGGCTTGGAAGAAAATGTGGTATTGGTTGACTCAGTATCCAAACGTTATAGTGCTTGCGGAGCAAGAGTTGGTTGTATTGTAAGTAAGAACAAAGAAGTTATGGGAGCAGCAATGCGTATGGCTCAGGCAAGACTTTGCCCTCCATATTTCGGACAAATATTTGGCGAAGCAGCAATTGATACTCCTGAATCATACTTTACCGAAGTTAGTGCAGAATACACAAAACGTAGAGGAGTGTTGGTTGAAGCCATTAACGCAATCCCAGGATGTTTTTGTCCAATGCCAAAAGGAGCTTTCTACACAATGATACAAATGCCAATTGACGATAGTGATAAGTTTTGTAAATGGCTCTTGGAAGAGTTCTCTTATAATGGAGCAACCGTTATGTTAGCTCCTGCAACAGGCTTTTACTCTAATCCTGAAAAAGGAAGGACACAAGCTCGTATTACTTATTGCTTATGTGTTGAGGACATTAAAGCAGCAGCAAAATGTTTGGAAGAAGCCTTAAAGGTTTACCCAGGAAGAACAAACTAAGAGGAAAAGGAACTAAACACAACTATAATAAAAATACCACCCAATTATTGAGTGGTATTTTTTTATCTCATAACCTCAAAATAACTCTTCGTTTTAATTTATTAAAATCAAGAGTTAATTTACTGAATCTTCGTTTTAATTTTTTCTTTCTTCGTTTTAATTTACCGCAAACAAGGTTTTATTTATCTATTACTTCAAAGTATTTCTCTTCCCCTCTGAATTAAGATCCTTACTAATTAATAATCTTATCCAAAAGATATGAAAGGTCTATTTATTAAGAAGCTTCTATGTGTTTTTAGAAAAGACCTATTATATTTCCATCATTATCTATATCAATATTCTCCGATGATGGAATTTCGGGAAGCCCTGGCATTAACATCATCTCTCCTGCAATGGCAACAATAAAGCCAGCCCCAGAAGAAATCTCAACATCTCTTACCTTAAACGTAAAGTCTTTTGGTCTTGCTCTTAGACTTGGGTCATCGGAAATTGATTTCTGTGTTTTGGCAATGCAAATTGGCAAGGAAGAAAAGCCTAACTCATTAATTTTCTTTATTTCGGAAGATGCCTTTGTGGAAAACTCAACTTTCTTCGCTCCATATAGTTTCATCGCTATTGAACTGACCTTATCCTCAATTGAAGATGCATTATCGTAAATGAATTTGATTTCCTCTTTTGTTTGAATGTCTTTTTCTATCTCCTTAGCAATATCAATTGCTCCCTCAGAACCTTTTGACCAAACCTCACAATCAAAAGCCTTAACATCCAAAGCATCACAGAATGTTTTCACATACTCTAACTCTTCTTGTAAATCGTTGGCAAACTTATTTATGGCAACAATTGGTGTTAGTCCAAAAAGCTTTATGTTCTCTATATGTTTCTCTAAATTCTCTATCCCTTTTTTAACGGCTTCAAGATTAGGATTACTTATTTCCTTAACGCCTAATCCTCCATGATAACGCAAGGCACGAATCGTTGCTACCAAAACAATTGCATCTGGTCTAAGCCCAGACTCCCTACATTTGATATCTATAAACTTCTCTGCTCCCAAATCAGCACCAAATCCAGCCTCTGTTACAACAATATCCGATAGGCTCATCCCCATTTTTGTTCCAATAATTGTGTTTGTTCCTTGAGCAATATTAGCAAAAGGGCCTCCGTGAATAATGGCAGGCGTGCCTTCGGTTGTTTGAACCAAATTAGGCTTGATAGCATCTTTCAAAAGAACTGCCATAGCACCATTTGCCTTTAAGTCTCTTGCAAATATAGGCTTCTTATCGTAGGTATAACCAATAAAAATATTCCCTAATCTTTGTTTTAAATCTTCAAGACCTGAACTCATACACAAAATAGCCATAACCTCAGAAGCCGCAGTAATCTTAAAACCACTCTCTCTAACAACACCATTACTGCTTCCACCCAATCCTATTACAATCTGTCTTAGTGTTCTGTCGTTCATATCCATTACCATTGGCCAACGAATTGTGCGAGGGTCAATATTCAAATTATTCTTCTTGCTTTGAACATTATTGTCAATTATTGCGGCAAGTAGATTATGAGCTTTTTCAATTGCAGCAAAGTCGCCTGTGAAATGCAAGTTAATATCTTCCATAGGTACAACCTGTGAATAGCCTCCACCAGCAGCCCCTCCTTTAACTCCAAAGACAGGACCAAGCGAAGGCTCACGAAGAACAACAGTTGTTTTTTTGCCAATTTTGTTGAGTGCCATTGAAAGCCCAATTGATATCGTTGTTTTACCTTCCCCAGCAGGAGTTGGTGTAATGGCTGTAACTAATACTAATTTTGATTTCTTTACCTTTTCGTTATCAATTAAACTTAAAGGAAGTTTTGCCTTATATTTTCCGTAATAGTCTATTTCATCTTTATTCACATTGAGTCCTTGTGCAATATCTCTAATATGCTTTATTGAATACTCTCGTGAAATTTCTAAATCTGTTTTCATGTTATCTTTATTTTTGTGTTTACCAGTTAATACCTTAAAACTATAAATATAGATATTTATTGTGCTATGCTAATATAGTTTAGCTCATTTTATCAATCGTTTCAAAAACTTTTAATGCCTCAGAAATGGATTTTATTGGAGAGATAATAAGGGTTAATTTATTATTATTTTCTTTTAATTGTGTATTGTTAGGATACGACTGGACATAAATAAGTATGCTCCCAAAAATATCTGTTTCGTAATACTTAGAGCCCTTTTCTTGTGCAAAGGTAGCTAACATTTTATCCCTTTTGAGAACTAATTTCTCTATTCCTACGTTTTTTGCTCTCTGACGAAGTTTTATGGTATCTATAAGTTCAAGAGTTTCAATAGGAATATTGCCAAACCTATCTTTTATGTGCTTAGCAAAGTCTGCTAATTCTTTTTCTGCCTCCAAGTTGTCTAATTCTTTATATAGGTTAAGCCTCTCAATAGTGCTTGTTACATATGCATCAGGAATTAAAATCTCTAAGTCAGTTTCAATACTACATTCTTTGGAATAATTCCCAATATCCAAGTTTTCATCTTCCATTGTCTTATAAAGCTCCTTAAACTCTGTCTGTTTAAGTTCTTCAATGGCTTCGTTAAGAATTTTATGATACATCTCAAAACCTATTTCTGAGATAAAACCGCTTTGCTCTGCTCCAAGGATATTGCCAGCTCCACGAATGTCAAGATCTCTCATTGCGATGCTAAATCCAGAACCTATATTGGAGAAATCTTCAATTGCTTTCAAACGTTTTTGAGCCTCTTGTGTTATTAAACTCATTGGAGGAGTCAATAGATAACAAAAAGCCTTCTTATTGCTTCTCCCAACTCTGCCTCTTAGTTGGTGAAGGTCGGAAAGTCCATAGTTTTGTGCTTGATTTATTATTATGGTATTGGCATTGGGAATATCCAATCCATTCTCCACAATGGTAGTTGATACAAGCACATCGTAATTTCCTTCAATAAAATTATACATTACATCTTCTAATTCTTCGCCTTTCATTTGTCCGTGTCCTATTATAACCTTTGCATCAGGAACTAAACGACGAACAATCCCTGCTATCTCTTCAATGTTTTGAACTTTGTTGTGAACAAAATATACTTGTCCTGCTCTTGAAATTTCAAAAAGTATTGCATCTCTAATGATTTCTTCGTCAAAGGTGTGGATTTGAGTTTGAACAGGCTGACGATTAGGTGGTGGTGTGTTGATTATGGAGAGGTCTCTTGCTCCCATAAGTGAGAATTGTAAGGTTCTGGGAATAGGAGTTGCCGTAAGGGTAAGAGTATCTATATTTACTTTAAGGGCTTTTAGTTTTTCTTTCATTGCAACTCCAAATTTATGCTCTTCATCAATAACGAAAAGCCCAAGGTCTTTAAATTCTATTTCCTTGCTAAGAAGCTTATGAGTTCCAATAATAACGTCTATTTTCCCTTGTTTAAGCTCTTGAAGTATGCGTTTCTTTTCTTTTGTGGAGCGAAACCTATTAATATAATCTACTTTACAAGGCATATTTTCAAGCCTTTCGGAAAAGGTTTTATAGTGTTGGTAAGCCAAAATGGTAGTTGGGACAAGCACTGCAACCTGTTTGCTATCGGCTACGGCTTTAAAAGCAGCCCTAATGGCAATTTCTGTTTTGCCAAAGCCAACATCACCACAAACTAACCTATCCATTGGAATTCTACTCTCCATATCTTTTTTGACAGCCTTGGTTGTTTTATATTGGTCGGGCGTATCCTCATAAATAAAAGAGGCTTCAAGTTCGTGTTGAAGATAAGAGTCAGCAGAGAAAGCAAAACCCAAAGAAGCCTTTCTCTTAGCATAAAGTGCAATAAGGTCCTTGGCAATATCTTTTACTTTTTGTTTGGTTTTGTTTTTTAGGTTGTTCCACGTGTTGGAACCAAGTCTATGAAGAGTGGGAGCTGTTCCTTCTTTACCAGAATAACGTGATATTTTGTGAAGAGCATGTATGCTTACATAAAGAATATCGTTGTCTTTGTACAAAAGACGTATAGTCTCCTGAATTCTGCCGTTATTTTCCAATTTTTCCAAGCCTGCAAACTTCCCAACGCCATAATCAATATGCGTTATAAAATCACCAGGCTTTAATTGTAAAATATCTTTGAGCGTAAGGGCTTCTATATTATGCTTCTGGTCTCTTAGTTTGTATTTATGATAGCGTTCAAAAAGTTCATGGTCGGTAAAGAGTGCTACCTTCACATCCTGATCAACAAACCCAGAGCTAATAGAATTAAGTTTATAATGAACATTCAACAGCGGCGAGTTGCCTCCAAACTCTTTTAGTATCTTCTCTATCCTATCTTTTTGCTTAGGGTTTTCAACGCAAAAGAAATTAGTAAAGCCGTGTTCAGCTTGCGATTTAAGGGCGTCAATAAGTAGAGCAAAATTCTTTTTAAATGGCGGCTGACCACTTGTATTGAAACTAATTACATCATCTTTTGAAAGCACACTATCAGAACCCAACTCAACAATTGAATGATTTAAAATACTCTTTTTAAAATCTTCGGAAGAGTTAAACAACTCCTGTGGTTTAAGATGCAGCTCTTTGTTTTGCAACTCCAAATAAGTTCTTTGGCAAAACTCATATTCTTTTTCTATCCTATCCAAACAAAAGCTTAGATGCTCAACCCAAACAATTGTGTTCTGCCCAAAATAATCCACAAGTGAAACCCTCTTTTGATTGGTTATTGTTTCGTTTTGAATATTTGGAACAATAACCAAAGTTTCCCTTTCTTCAATTGTAAGCTGTGAAACAACATCAAAAGTTCTTAAACTTTCAACATCATCACCATAAAATTCTATTCTATAAGGATACTCATTGGAAAAAGAAAACACATCAATAATCCCTCCACGAACAGCATACTCTCCTGGCGAAACAACAAAATCAACCCTCTCAAAAGCATACTCGTCTAAGACATCAATAACAAAATCAATGGACAAAGGTTCCTTTAAAGCAATCTTTAAAGTATTCTTTGTAAGTACTTGTTTAGAAACAACCTTTTCCAAAAGAGCCTCTGGATAAGACACAATCACGGTTTGGGAGTTATTATTTAGCCTATTTAAAACCTCAGCCCTAAGTAATATATTAGCATTATCAATCTGTTCAATTTGATAGGGCTTTTTGTAGGAGGCAGGATAAAAGAGCACATTCTTTTTAGAATAGTCAAGGTCTTGTTCTGAAAACATTTGTTCAATATCGTTGCAAAAGTAAGCTGCCCTTTCCTTATCGGGCATTATGATAAGATGAGTAAACTCTTTGGACAAAGAAACAGAAGTAGCAACACAAAGGCTCATACTACTTCCTGCCAAAGATTGAATATTTAGTCTTGCTCCATTAGAGGTAATTTTTCGGAGTATATCAATGTATTTAGGATGCTTAGAGTACCTATCTAATAATTCTTTCACTCTGCAAAATTACAAAAGAAGAAGTATCTATCCAATAAATCTAAAACTTTTTAAAATGAAATAAGGAAAGAATTTACTGAAACTTGATTCTAAAAAATTAGAATCAAAAGACAAAAAATTAAAACTAAGATTCATTTTTCTGAAATCAAGATTCATTTTCTTTAAACAATATTTGATTTCCATAAATCATCTATTTTACTACATCTTTTAATCTCTTAATGTAGTTTTGATTGGTTTTTGAGAGATTATTTGTAGATTTGCATTCTAAAATCTTTGATTACTTAATGGAATTTTTAGGTTTTATTTATTGTGATTTATAATTAAACATTGATATGCTATGAAAAGAAAACTTTTTTTATTTACTACTTTACTGGGGCTTTTGCTTCCAATGGTTTTATTGGCTGATGAAGGGATGTGGCTTCCACTTCTTATCCAAAAGAAAGAAGCAGATATGCAGAAAAATGGAATGAAAATTACTGCAAAAGATATTTATGATGTGAATAACGCTTCTTTGAAAGATGCCATTATGCTTTTTGGCTCGGGATGTACAGGTGAGTTTGTTTCTAACGAGGGTCTTTTGCTAACAAATCATCACTGTGGTTATAGTTATATTGTTCGCCAAAGTACGGTTGAAAGAGACTATTTGACTAATGGCTTTTGGGCTATGCAAAAAACAGAGGAGCTCCCTTGCAATGGGCTTTCCATTACTCAGCTTGTTTATATGGAAGATGTTACAGATAGGGTGCTTGATGGCATAACTAATAAAATGAGCGAGAAGGAAAGAGCAGAGGTTGTAGAAAAAAACATTAAGGAGATAACTCAAAAGGCTACCGAGAATACTCATTATGAAGCCATAGTGAAACCTTTTTATTATGGAAATCAATACTTCCTTTATGTTAATGAGGTCTTTACTGACATTCGTTTGGTTGGGGCTCCTCCTTCCAATATTGGAAAATTTGGGGGCGATACTGACAATTGGATGTGGCCTCGTCATACGGGAGATTTCTCTATTTTTAGGGTGTATGCCGACAAGGATAATAAGCCTGCCAAATATTCAAAAGATAATGTACCGTTTAAGCCTAAGAAGTTTTTAAAAATTAATTTACAAGGGTTAAAAGAGGGTGATTTTACTTTTGTGTTTGGTTATCCTGGAACAACTCAGCAGTTCTTGACTTCTTTTGCTGTTGATAGGGTTATGAACTATGAAGACCCTGCACGCATAAAGGTTAGGAAGTCAAGGCTTGATGTTTATAATGCGGCAATGAATGAAAGTTCTGCTCAACGTTTGCGTTATGCAGCAGGAGTTGCAGGTATTGCTAATGGTTGGAAGAAATGGATTGGAGAGGTTAGGGGTTTGAAAAGATTGAATGCAGTTGAAAAGAAAAAAGATTTTGAAAGGGAGTTTAATCTTTGGGCTAATGTTACTACTCAAAGAAAAGAGGATTACGGGGGTTTGATTAGCTCTTTTGAGAAATTATATTCGGAGAGTTCTAAGTTGGAGATGTCTTATTTGTATTTAACAGAAGCTGTTTTGGCTTCTGATTTGATGAAGAATGCTCGTTTGGTTCTTTCCGTTATTAATAATGATAAGAAAGATAATTTAAGTAAGGAGGCTTTGCAAGAGCAAGCAAACAAAACTCTTGATAGATTGGAGAAGTATTTTGCTAATGATTATCAAAGGCATATAAAGGTTGATAAGGCTATATTTATTGAGACTATGAAAATATTTTATAATGACTTTGCTAAGCTCAACTATCCTTGGATTAGGGAAAAGATAGACCTTAATCATAAGGGTAATGTAGAAAGTTATTTCGCTTATGTATATGATAATTCATTTCTTTCTAACTTGAAGTCTTCTCAAAAGCGTTTGAAGAAATTCAAACCCAATAAGGCATTAGAAGACCCTGCTATTGAACTTCTCTCATCTATTTGGGAAGTTGTTATTGATAAAAATGTTCCTGTTTTGATAGATGTTGATAATAAAATTGATAGTTTGTATAGAATTTATGTTAGAGGTATTATGGATATGAATTCTGCAAAGGAGTTTTATCCTGATGCTAATCTTACTTTAAGGGTGGCTTATGGAAATATTAAAACATATAAACCAAGAGATGGGGTTACTTATCTAACTCATACAACTATTGATGGTATAATGGAAAAAGAAAATCCTGAGATATATGATTATGTTGTTGAGAAGAGACTTAAAGAGCTTTATAATAATAAAGACTATGGCATTTATGCAAATGAGAAGGGCGAAATGCCTATTGCTTTTATTGCTTCCAATCACACAACGGGAGGTAATTCAGGTTCACCTGTTTTAGATGCTAATGGTAATTTAGTTGGAATTAATTTTGATAGGAATTGGGAAGGGACAATGAGCGATATTATGTATGATGCTGACCAGTGTAGAAATATTTCTATTGATATTCGTTATTGCTTATTTATTATTGATAAATTTGCAGGGGCTAAAAATATTATTGACGAGCTTACAATCGTTAAGTAGAAATAAAAGAATAATAGATAATATAAAGAAAACTGATGAAGATATCTTATAACTGGCTTAAAGATTATGTGCCAACTAATCTTAGTGTTGAGAAGGTTGCAGACTTACTTACCTTTGGGGGATTGGAAGTTGAAGCTATTGAAGTTGTTGAAACAATTAAAGGAGGTTTAAATAATTATGTTGTTGGTAAGGTCTTAACCTGCGAAAATCACCCTGACTCCGACCATTTGCATATAACAACTGTTGATGTTGGAGAAGAAAGAGCATTAAATATTGTTTGTGGAGCTGCTAATGTTGCAAAAGATCAAATGGTTATTGTAGCAAAGATTGGAGCAAGGGTCTATACTTCGGAAGAAGAATTCTTTGAGATTAAGAAGACTAAACTTCGTGGCAAAGAGAGTGAAGGAATGATTTGTTCGGAGAAAGAGCTTCAAATAAGCAATAATCACGAAGGTATTTTGGTAATTAATGATAATAATATTAAGATAGGCACTGCGGCAAAAGAGTATTTTAAGGTTCAGGATGATTATGTTCTGGAAATAGGGCTTACGCCTAATCGTTCGGATGCTGCATCACATATTGGAGTAGGAAGAGACTTAGTGGCACTTATTCAAGCAGGATTAAAAGAGGACATACAATTAAATATACCAAGTATTGATAAGTTTAAGATTGATAATAAAGAAAGAAAGGTTGAGATTATTACTGATTCGGAAATCTGCCCTCGTTATTCTGGAATTACAATATCAAATATTGAAGTAAAGGACTCTCCTTCTTGGCTTGCAGATAGGTTGAAGCTAATAGGTATAAGGCCTATTAATAATATTGTAGATATAACTAATTATGTGTTGTTTGAAATAGGACAACCTCTTCATGCTTTTGATTTAGATAAAATTGAAGGCAATAAAATTGAAGTTAAAACCTTAGCAAAAGGAACTAAATTTACAACACTTGATGGCATTGAAAGAGAACTTGATGGTAGTGAGGTCATGATTTGTAATGCCAAAGAGGGAATGTGTATGGGAGGAATTTATGGAGGATTAGACTTTGGTGTTAGTAAAGATACAAAGAATATATTTCTTGAGAGCGCTTATTTTAATCCTGCTACTATTAGAAAAGCCTCTAAGCTACATACTTTAAAAACAGATGCTTCTTTCCGTTACGAAAGAGGAACTGACCCTAATATTACTATTTATGCTCTTAAACGTGCAGCACTACTTATTAAAGAACTTGCAGGTGGAGATATTAGTTCTGATATTATTGATGTTTATCCTAAGACAATAAAACCTTATGAAATAGATGTTACATATAATAATATGTATAGTCTTATTGGTAAAACAATAAGTCCTGAAATAATAAAGACTATACTTAAATCTTTGAATATTTCTATCTTAGAAGAAACGGAGCAAGGTTTAAAGCTAAGTGTTCCTACAAATAAGGTTGATGTTTTAAGAGAGTGTGATATTGTTGAAGAGGTACTCAGGATTTATGGCTATAATAATATTGAAACTCCCGCAAATATTAAGAGTAGTCTTTCATATAATCAAAAGCCTAATTCAGAGAAAATACAAAACATAATCTCTGATTTGCTTGCTGCAAATGGATTTAATGAAATAATGAATAACTCTTTGACTAAGGTTGAATACTATGAAAATAATCTTGACTTCCCTATTGATAAATCTGTAAGTATCTTAAATGCACTTAGCAAAGACTTGGGTCTTATGCGACAAACTCTTCTTTATGGTGGATTGGAAACTATATCATATAATCTTAATCGTAAAACAAATAATATTAAATTGTTTGAGTTTGGAAATTGTTATAATAAGAACTTAGATTTATTTGATAGTGATAATATAATCAAACGTTATAATGAGGAGAAGCATTTAATCCTATTAATCACAGGCAACAATCACTCTGACTCATGGCAAAAGGAAGAAGAAAAGATAGATTTCTATTATTTAAAGAATATGGTGATGAATATCTTTGACCGACTAAGAATAGACATTGCAAGATACTTATTAGAAGATATATCATTAAATTATTTAGAAGGCTTATCATTAATTAATAGAGACAACAAAAGAACTATTGCATCGTTTGGAAAACTAAATAATAGTATTGCAAAACAATTTGATATAAAACAAGATGTTTATGTTGCAGACTTTAATTGGAGCTTAATTTTAAAAGCTCTTTCCAATAAGGAAATAAAATATGAAGAAGTTTCTAAGTTCCCACAGGTAAAAAGAGATTTGGCGTTGGTTTTAGATAAGAATATAAGATTTTCAGACATAGAAACATTAGCCTATCAAACGGAAAAGAAATTCCTTAAACGCAATATTGCTTTGTTTGATGTTTATGAAGGGGATAAACTCCCACAAGGTAAAAAGCAATATGCGTTAAGGTTTACTTTGCAAGACAAAGAAAAAACTCTAACAGATAATCAGATTGATGCTATTATGAAGAAGCTATTAAAGAGTTTTGAAGACAAACTTGGAGCCTCTCTAAGATAAGAACATTTATTAATACTGTAATGAATAAAGAGAAATCACTATTGGAATATGATGTAAAAATTCTTTTAGCTCTTGCAAAAACATTGCAAGGGGATAAGATTTTCTTTAAGTTCTTAGCAGAAAACGGATATAAAGAACTTGCAGCTTGGTCAAATGCAATTAGAGGAGATGTTGAAGCATTGAAATGGTTATTAACAAGTGGACACACAACTTTGGGCGTATTGAGTAATGCTATTGATGGGGAGAAAAAAGCTGTTCAGTGGATTGAAAACTCAAAGGATGAGTTTCTAATTAACTTTGCAGCAGCTTGCAGAGGAAGTAAAGAAGGTTATATGTGGTTTAAAAAAAATAATTTACAGATATTCATTTATATGATTACAGAGATAAAAGAAATATTAAAAGTGCAGATGAAGGAAAACCTTTTCTGGTATAAATGGAGATAATATTATACAAGCTAATGAATAAAGAAAAATATTTTTCAGGCAAATACTTTAATGATACAATAAGCAGCACAATACTATTTATTTTAGCATACCTATTTGTGCTTTATGTATCATTATTTTCAACAGCATTTATTGCATTTACCAATCATTTAGATATACCATTGCAAATAGATAAAATTGATTTTGATAGGGCAATATCATCAAACCATTCAATATGGGACTCATCAGAAAATATATTTGTAATCTTCTCTTTTGCACCTTTAATAATCTTTATTTTAGGACTACTATCCCTAATGCTAACCCATAAGTATAATAAAAAAGCCTTTGGAGTATTCCTATTCTGGGTAATATTCCATTGTATAATGAGGTTTTTCGGAGATTTTATATTTGGACATATATTTGGGCTTTGGTCATCAAATCTTGTCTCAGACTTTATGGGGCTAACCTATCAAAATATTTATCTAAAACTTTTCTTTATTGCTCTTTCGTTAGTAGGAGCATTATTTTCCCCATTAATACTTACTCCATTAATACATGCATTCTTTAACCCCATTAATAATAACATAAAGCAAGGATTAAAAAACAATTTCATAATACCCATAAGCATAGGTTTAATAGTTATATTCTTATGGTTCCTACCCTTCATTAATATAAATGAAATAGGAATATTCATACTTATTATAGTAGGTATATATCTATTTTGTCGCTTTATCAATAAAAAGTATAGGTCTTTAAATATTGAAGAACAACAAACGCAAAACCAAGGTTATAATATTCAATTAAGTCTTATTGCTGTTATTATCTTTACAGTTATTCTTATATTGGCAAAAATTATTCTGACACAAGAGATTGTTCTTAGAAGTTCAGCATTTAGAAGAGAGCAGCTTGATAATATCTTTTATTCCTCTTTAATAACTGGATTAAGTTTAGCATTTCTTTTATCTATTGGATACTTAGTTTATAATAGAAATAAGAAGAAAGAAAAGGCAAATAAATACTTAGAAGAAGTCTTTAAAACTTCCCAAGAACAAAAAATGGACCCTAAAATGTTGGAAGGAACAAAATGGGATTACCAATCCTCAATCCAAGAAACTGCCCAGAAGTATAATAACTCGGAAGATTAGCTTAAAAAAAGACGAGAATCCAAATCAAAAGACAAAAAACTCAAATCAAATACTAATTTATTAGAATCAAGTTCTATTCTCTTAGAATCAAATTCTAATTATTCTTTATTTCTTTTCGGTACTTGCCTGGTGATATCCCTTTCTTGTTTTTAAAGACTCTATAAAAAGAACTCTCACTTAAAAATCCTGACATTTCGGATATTTCTGCTATACTCAATTCTTTATTCTTAGGATTATTTAGAAGTTCTTCTGCATATTCTATCCTATAATCGTTTATTAGGTCAGCAAAATTCTTTTTAAATTCATCGTTTACAATATTAGATATATAAGTACGGTTCGTTTTAGCAATTAAAGATATATCCGAGATACGCAAATCGGGGTTCTTGAATATCTTATCTTTTTCCAAAAGAGAAAGAATTTCTTTCTTAATATCTGATGAACTCTTCTGTCTTGATTCGGCAGTTTGCGTTTTCTCCTTTTGCTCTGAATTGATTATATCTTTATGGAAATGTTCTATATTAAAATTCTGCTCATACCCAACATAACCTATCCCAAAAAGGAATGAGGAATGTAGGATTGCAGGCAAAATAACTAAGAGTTTATTATCAATAAAACTTGATTTCCCGACAATTGCAGATAGCATTGAGACAATTGCAGCAAAGACAAAAACCGATAAAAGCCATTTAATAGGGGTTAAATCCTTACCTCCTATATCCGAATAGTAGTTTTGAATGGTTTTATTGTAGGAAAGAATGTTTCTGTATCCAAAGTAAATACAAAGAAATACTTGTATTACAAATATTATTTTAAAGAGTATGTGTTTTATATTTTGCAATTCTATTATAAATGGATAAGGGCTACCTGCTGGGTAAGGTTCATGATACATTATATTGTGAATATATATAGTTTTTTCGGAAGGCGACATAGCAAAATAGAGTATCCAAGAGAATAGAGATAGGATTAGTGAAGGGAGAATAATCCAAACATATTTCCAATTAATCTTTGTGTCTTTTGTTAAAAGTCTTATGTAGTAGGCATACAAAGGATAAACGGCAAGAGAGGTAAAGACCCAAATGTTTTCCATAAAAGCGTATAACTCATATTGGAAATTGAAATAAATAGCGTGAGATAAATAGTTTATAAATGCAATAGAGAGGAAAAATGCTAAGAACCTTTTGGAAAGGTTACTTTGTTTGGAGTTAATCAATAATAGTATAACCCAAAAGAAACAAACCAACATCGGAAGAGTTGAAAAAAACGAAATTGTCATTATTTATACTTATTTCTTGGTGCAAAGATATAGTTTTTTACGATTTGAGAGAAAATTTGTACATTTTAAGAGAGATTGGGGGGACTATTATATTAAATTTGCACAAGTAATGATTAAACCTGCTGGCTACAGAATAAATAATGCCATAAATATTATGAAAAGTATTATCTCCTTTAGATTTAAGAATGCACTAACTTTTATTATTGTTATATGTGCATTATCTATAGGCTTTTCTGCCTGTAGTGATGATGAAGAACCCACCACCACAACACCAACAGCAAAGGTGTTGAGTAATTATTTTATTATTCAAGATGCAAGTCTTGTTCAAGGAGCAATTCCTTCAAATCCTAATGGAAGAAATCTTGGACAAGTATCTATTAATGCCAATGCAATTGCAGGAGGAACGTCAATTATTTCATTAAACTCCCAAGATAACATTCAAAAGCTCTATGTAAGTGTAAAAGGAGCTAATTCATATTACTCAATTACTCCTACATTGCAAAAGAATACAATTTTTGACTTTGTTCTGCTTTTTAGTCAAAATCTTTCAGATCCATACTTTGAACTACAAATTACTGCTTTGTTTGATGATGGAACAACTTCACCAATTTACACGACAAGAGTTACAATAATATCAGCTGGAACAGGTGGTTTACAAATTAGTCTTTCTTTTGATAACGAAAAAGATATAGATTTATATGTAGTTCAACCTGATGGAGAAGTTATTTACTATGGAAATCAAGGAGAAGAAATTTATGATACAATAACAGGTGAATATATTTATGCTTGGGGATTAGATTTAGACTCTAATCCTGGATGTTATATCGATAGTATTAATAATGAAAATGTTTTTTATCCAACAGAATATATCCAAGCTGGTACCTATCAAGTTTGGGTTAATATGTATGAAAATTGCGACGAATCAATACCTACAAATTGGGCAATAACTGCTCTAAAAGCAGGACAATTAGTAACTCCAACTTATGGAAATAATCCAGCTATAGGAGTTTATCCAATTGGAGAACCAAGTAATGGAATTGGCTCTGAATTAACAGGAGCATTAAAAGTTATGGAATTTACCATGACAGGAATAACTCCTCAACCAACAAAGATTAAAAAATCTTCTCCACTTTCTCCTTCAGCAAAAATGAAATTACAAAGAGTAGGAGTAAAGTAGAAATTGTATATTATTGAATAATCGATAATATAATTTTAATAATTTTCAATGTTTCAAGACGACCTTATTAGCCCTAAAAAGCTTCTGAGGTTGTTTTGTTTTATCCCCTTACCAAATATTTATTATGCTTTAATAATGTTTTAATCTACCTCAATAACTATAATCAAAAAAATACAAGTTACATTTTTTGTTTATCATTTTTAATACGAAAATAAGTCAATCATAATTGAAAATAAGTCAATCATAATTGAAAATAAGTCCCTCATATTACCAAATAAGTCCCTTATATTTTCAAATAAGTCCCTTATATTTTTATTTTTGATGGACTTATTTTTGATTATGATTGAGTTTTTTTATTCTAAGGTTAGTATATTGATATAGGTAATAATCTTGAAAATACAACTTTTGGGGAATTGAATCCGAAAAAGTTGTATTTTTATCTTTAATTCTTATTATTTTACTTTTCTTTTATCTCTACTCTTAGAATTTATTATTAATTTTGTTCTTTAAATTAAAATACAACTTATATATGTCAAAGAAAGTACTTTGTTTGGGAAATGCCTTAGTGGATATTATAACTCAATTGGAATCGGATTCTATTTTAGAAACTCTTAATTTACCTAAGGGTAGTATGCAATTAGTTGATAGTGATGTTTCGAAAATGGTTCAAAATGCTACTTCAGAATTAAAATCTTCACTTCAAACTGGAGGTTCGGCTGCAAATACTGCTAATGGTATTGCCAATTTGGGAGTTGGTTCAGCTTTTATAGGAATGGTAGGAGAGGATAAGTTGGGAGAATTTTACATTAATGATATAGTAGAAAATTCAATTGAACCTCGTTTTTTCAAAAGTAAAAATACTTCAACTGGATGTGCTGTTGCTTTGGTCTCAAAAGACGGAGAGAGAACATTTGCTACTTATTTGGGTGCAGCGATTGAGCTTAATGCTGATTTGCTGACCAATGAGCTTTTCAAAGGTTATGATTATTTTCATATTGAGGGTTATTTGATTGTTAATCATGCATTGATTAGAAAGGCAATTGAGTTGGCAAAGCAAGAGGGTTTAAAGGTTTCAATTGACTTTGCGAGCTATAATGTGGTTGAGGAGAATTTGGAATTTTTGAATGATATTTGCAGGAATGTTGATATTATCTTTGCAAATGAACAAGAGGCTCAGGCTTTTACTAATAAGAATGCTGAGGAATCGCTTGAAATTATTTCAAAAATATGTGAGATTGCTGTTGTGAAGATTGGTAAAAAAGGTTCGTTGATTAAGTCAGGCGACAAGAAGGTTGTTATTGGAAAGAGAGAAAGAACCTGTGTTGATACTACCGGTGCTGGAGATATGTATGCTGCTGGTTTCTTGGCTGGATTATGTATGGGAAAAGGCTTGGAGGATTGTGGACAAATGGGCAGTATTTTGGCTTCTGAAGTTATTGAAGTATATGGAGCTAAGATGGATAGCACAGCTTGGGAAAGAATAAGAAAAGAAATTGAACAAATTAGGAGTAATGGACATTTTTAATGGTTTTTTTTAGACGTTAGTCTCTAATGGACATT